>Ga0136622_10000039_pt1 | contig 40845 bp, 40 predicted proteins | sample AntDrymUQ4482106_2_FD_104803 | JGI IMG/M metagenome (GOLD analysis project Ga0136622, IMG submission 104803) | Polar desert sand microbial communities from Dry Valleys, Antarctica - metaG UQ448 (21.06) | ecosystem: Environmental > Terrestrial > Soil > Desert | place: Antarctica: Dry Valley...
GGTCGACCGGCTCCGGCAGGAACCCGGCGAGTACGGCGCCCGCGTCCCCGCCGCTGAGAACCGCGCCGCCGGCACTGCTCACCGCGCCCCGGCCGAGCAGGCCCAGCTGCTCGCCCTCCGCGAGCGCGGCGCCGACGAGTTCGAGTCGTTGGACAAAGGCCCGACGCGGCCAGCGCCAAGCCAGCTGCTCCACAACAGCATCGGCACTCAACGAGGAACCCGGAGGAAGTTCAGCGAGCAGGTCCAGGACGCGTCGCCGTACCGTCGTCGCCCACGACCGGTTCACGTCGTAAGACAGGACGTTGATGGACTTGTCGCGGTCGTCTTTCTTGCCGACCAGACCGGGCCAGGTGGTCGTCTCCACCCAGGCGGAGGCGAGCTGCGCCCACCGTTGCTCCGGCGCCCGCGCCAGCCAGACGTCGAATGCCCGGGTGGGCAGCCAATGCGAATCCGGGCCGGGTGAGTGGTCGAGCAGGCCGGCCGCCCCGCACACCTCCAGGTACACCGCGGTCTGTTGCACGTCGAGGTCCAGTGCCTTGGCGAGCCGGCGCAGTTCGCGGATCCCGAGACCGCCGGAGCGAAGGACCGGCGTCCCGTCGATGCCGAGCATCTCCAAGAGCTGTTCGACCTGCCGCAGGACCGTCAGGACTTGACCTGCCGCTGTCTTGTTCACAGTGGACTGTCCGACGTCCTGCGATCGGAGCGGGGGCGGCGACAGCACACTCGGCCCCAACGGATGCGACCCGCGCAGAGCCAACCCCACCTCACGGGGCAGTTCGACGGTCTCCGGACCGACGGCGACCAGCAGCCCGTGGCCGAGCAGGCGGCGTACCGGCGTCGTCGCCTCCGACACGACGACGGGCCGTTGCGCGCCCGGGAGCTGACCGAGCGGTGGACCGGCGTCGAGTTGGGCGAGGGCGGCGCGTTCGCTGTCACCGCACGTGCCCAGCAGAACGCGAACCCGGCCGGGATCGGCGTACACCCGGGCGATGCTGTCGGTCGCACCGGGCTGTCGCTGTTCGGGCAGCCCCAACGCGCCGAGCACCGGCGCCACCTGCGCGTCGGTCAGCGCGGCCACCAGTGTGGCGACCGGGCGGCCGAGCCCGGCCGGGTACGGCGAGGAGAGGTCGCGCACGCTGCCGACGACGTGCACCGCGTCGTCCTCGCCCCACACGACCGCGAGGTCGCGCAGGCGGTTCAACGCAGAGCGGATGACCTCGTCCGGCACGTCGGCGTCGAGCAGCTCTCGCAGTTCGGCGTACGACGAGGTGCCCATCGACAGCAACAGCCCCTCAAGCACCTGTAGTGAAAAGGCGTCGAGGTCCTCCAGTGCCCGGCCGACCGACACCCGCACGCCAATCCGGCTGGCCAACACGCCCACGTCCGCTGGCACCGGTACTGCCAGGTCGGGGCGGGCCCGGAGCAGGCCGGCCAGCCACTCGTCGGAGCGCGTGCGCAGCCAGTCGGACAGGCTGCGCGGCCGGGTCGAGGACATCCAGACAACGCTACCCGGCGGCTCGGACCGGTGCCCGGGGGCGAAGTCCTACTGTTGCCAGGTGGCCGGCGAACGGGTGGCGTGGGACTACGAAACGTCCCGGCAGGCTTGGCGCTCGTACCGCACGGCGGGGCTGCGGTGGCTCGGCGCCGGCCTGATCTGCGCGGCTTTGGTCGTCGCCGTCGCACAGTTCCTGGTAGCTCGCTCGCAGAGCCTGCTGGAGAAGGGGGCAGCGACCACCGGCACGGTCCGGTCCGCCGATGCGCAGACCGTGACCTTCGACTACGACGCCGGCGGTGAGTCCTTCACCGGCACGCTGGACGTGGTCTCCGGCCGGGAGTACGCAGCGGGCGAGGAGGTGGAGGTGCGCTACGACCGGGAGGACCCGGGTACCGCCCGGTTGCTCGAGGAGCCACATCGCCTCCGCGGCGTTGGACTGGCGCTGGTGGTACTCAGTCTGGTCACGGCCGGTGCCGTGCCGATCGGGATCGGGGTTCTGCTGCGGGCGAGGGCCTGGGGCGGGGCAATGCGACATGAGCCCTGGACGTTGGCCCGGCTGCGGATGCGCGGCGCTCGTGTCGTCCTGCTGCCGAGCGACAGCGGTGTGGCAGTCCACGCCCGGATGCTGTCGACGACCCGGTGGCGGACCAAGGCGGTGCTGGGCATGGACGGAGAGGAGCTGTGGATGCTGCCGGTCGGGACACGCGACCTGGTGGTGACCGCGGACGGCACCGGCACCCTGTACGGCCTGCGGCGCAAGGACTGCTGAGGCGGGCGGCGGCCCCCGCCCTTGCTGGCATCTGTCCGGCTCGCCCGGCATCATTGCCGTAGGCGAGGCTCAGGAGGGCGCAGATGGCGAGCAGGGCACGCACGCGGAAGATCAAACTGGTCGAGCCGACGTGGTTCGGCAGCGAGGACGGCGGTCCACCTCTGACCGAGCTGCTCGCGGAGAACCAGGGTGCGCTCTCGCCGTTCGGGGAGGACGCGACGTTCCCCCTACCTACCAGCGAACTGACCTACCAACATCCCACCGCGAAGCCGAACCGGGCGGAGAACAACTGACCATGGCGGCGCCGTCGTACGCCTCCGGCATCTCCGCCGTTCCGCTGCTGGGGGAGACGATCGGGCAGAACTTCGACCGCGCCGTCGCGACGTACCCCGACCGGGAGGCACTGGTCGAGTGCACGACCGGCCGGCGGTGGACCTACGCCGGGCTGTCCGCCGAGGTCGAGTCCTGCGCACTGGGTCTGCGCAAGGCCGGGGTGGCCAAGGGTGACCGGGTGGGTATCTGGTCGCCGAACAACGCCGAGTGGGTGTTCTGCCAGTACGCGACTGCCCGGCTCGGCGCGATCCTGGTCAACATCAACCCGGCGTACCGGACGCACGAACTCGGCTACGTCCTGAAACAGGCCGGGATCTCCGTGCTCGTCGCCGCAGCGTCGTTCAAGACCAGTGACTACGGCGCGATGATCGAGGAGGTTCGCGGCGGCTGCCCGGACCTGCACGCGGTCTACCTGATCGGCTCGCCGGAGTGGGACGAGCTGATGGGCGCCTCGGGAACGCTTCCGAAAGCCGAGCTGTCCGCCGACGACCCGATCAACATTCAGTACACCTCCGGTACGACGGGCTTCCCGAAGGGCGCGACTCTCAGCCACCACAACATCCTGAACAACGGCTTCATGGTCGGCGAGCTCGTCAACTACTCCGAGGCGGACCGGGTGTGCATCCCGGTGCCCTTCTATCACTGCTTCGGCATGGTGATGGGCAACCTGGCCTGCACCAGCCACGGCGCGTGCATGGTGATCCCCGCTCCGGCCTTCGATCCGGTCGCAACGCTCACGGCGGTAGCGGCGGAGAAGTGCACGTCGCTGTACGGCGTACCGACGATGTTCATCGCCGAGCTGGGAGTTGCGGATTTCGCGTCGTACGACCTTGGATCGCTTCGGACCGGAATCATGGCCGGCTCGCCGTGCCCCGTCGAGGTGATGAAGCGGGTCATCGCCGACATGAGGATGGCCGAGGTCGCCATCTGCTACGGCATGACGGAAACGTCACCGGTGTCCACGCAGACCCGCGACGACGACGACCTGGAACGGCGGGTGTCCTCCGTGGGGACCGTGCATCCGCACCTGGAGGTCAAGGTCGTCGACCCGGCCACCGGGCTGACCGTGCCGCGAGGTGAGGCGGGGGAGTTCTGCACCCGCGGGTACTCGGTGATGCTCGGCTACTGGAACGAGAAGGACAAGACCGCCGAGGTCATCGACCAGGCCCGCTGGATGCACACCGGCGACCTGGCGACGATGGACGAGGCGGGCTACCTCAACATCGTCGGTCGGATCAAGGACCTGGTCATCCGCGGTGGGGAGAACGTCTACCCGCGCGAGGTGGAGGAGTTCCTCTACACCCACCCGGACATCGTCGATGCCCAGGTCATCGGCGTACCGGATGAGAAGTACGGGGAGGAGCTGATGGTCTGGGTCAAGCTCCGCGACGGCGCCGACGAGCTGACCATCGAAAGGCTGCGGGAGTACTGCTCGGGGAAGCTCGCGCACTACAAGGTGCCCCGATACCTCAAGCTGGTCTCGGAGTTCCCGATGACGGTCACCGGCAAGATCCGCAAGGTGGAGATGCGCGAGGTCTCCGTCGAGGAACTCGGGCTGCAGCAGGCTGCCGCCGTCCGCAACGCCTAGTTGGCCGGGCTTGGGCCCGGTCCGCGTGGGTCCGGCGACAACGGATGCGGATGTGGTCGCTATTTGGCCGAATCCGCATCCGATAACCCCGAAAGTCGACGTCATGCGCGCGAACTGGCCGTCCGGCGCAGCCAGTACAGACCGACCAGTGGCAGCACCAGCGGGATGAACAGGTAGCCGCGGCCGTAGTCAGACCACACCGTCTCGTCGGGGAACGCCGCCGGGTCGAGCACGCTCAACGCTCCAATGACGAGTACGCCGATCAGCTCGAAGGCCACCGCGGCCGTGGCCACTCCGCGGGCGCTGCGGGCCAGCGCGACCGTCGCTACGACGTAGACGACTGCGGACAGCGCCGAAAGCAGATAGGCCAGCGGCGCCTCGCCGAACCGGGTCGCGAGCTGTACGCCGGCGCGGGCGGTCGCGGCGAGCGCGAACGTCGCGTACACCGCGACAAGCAGCCGGCCGAAGCCGGTGTTCGTGGGTTCAGCCACCGGTCATGTCCCAGAGCTGGACCATCCTGACGATCATGACGCTGAGCGTGAGGCAGCCGACGGCGAGCACGCCGTTGCCCCACCGCCCCGGCTCAGCCCGCGCCCATGCGATCGCCGCCGGGAGAACGAACACGCTGAAGAACAGATAGCCGATGAACGTGCCCTGTTCTGCTGGGGTCTCGCCGCCGACGAGCAGCACGCCCGCGATGACGGCTTGCAACAGGACGACAGCAGCAACAACGACGCCGGCCGCAGTGAGCCAGCGCGGGGTGGGTCGACGCAGGTAGGACAGCAGGCCGGTGGCCGCGGCGAGAACCAGCGCGGCGCCGATGAGCGTGTTGGCGACGGCGTCGAGCACCTGTCGAACGTATCGCTGCCTACTGCTTGCGCCGCTCGCGCCATGCCTCGACGACAGCGTCGACGTCCATCGGCGCGAGCCGCAGCGGCGGTCCTGCGCTCGGCGTGCGGATCTCGGCGCGGATGCGGTCGTTCAGCTCGGCGACGATGCGGCGTACCGCGGGTTCCCGTCGCTCCTTGGCGACGCGGGTCAGGATGTCCTCGACCTCCTTGCGGATCTGCAGCGAGGTCGGCAGCGCCATGGTCAGTTTCTCGCGGGCCATGTACTGCTTGAGCCACCACAACTCGTCATCAGGCTGGCCCTTGCCCGGAATCGGCTTGCCGGCACCGGGAAGGTTGTCGAACTCGCCGCGCTCCTGCGCTTCCCTGATCTGCCGGTCGACCCAGGTCTCGACACTCATGCCCCAGGGTTTGCGCTCAGTCACCCGGCAAGTATTCCCTGGCTGCGATGAGGGACGCTGAGGCGGTGGGTGCGACTGACCTCCCGACCGCATCGGCTCGGTACGACGGCCACGCCGACTGGTATGACGCCTGGGCGCAGACCGCCGGTGCCGTCGCTGCCGCACGAGTCGCGCTCGAGGAGTTGCTGCCGGCCGGCTCGGGGCCGGCGCTCGACCTTGGCTGCGGCACGGGGTTGCACGCCGACGTGGTGCGACGCCGCGGCTACGCCGTGCTGGGCGTTGATTACAGCGCCGATCAGCTGCGCCTGGCGTGCTCCCGGCTGCCCGTCCTGCGTGCGGATGCCCGCACCCTGCCGTTCCCGGACGGCTCGTTTGTGCTCGTCTACTCGATGCTCACCCATACCGACCTGGACCGGTTCGACCGGCTGGTCGCAGAGGGCCTCCGGGTGCTCGCGTCGGGAGGCGTCTTCGTCTATGTCGGCGTGCACCCGTGCTTCGTCGGGCCCTTTGTGGAGCGGCAGGACGACGCACTGCGGCTGCACCGAGGATATCGGGCGCAGGGCTGGCAGCCGCGCACGGCGTTCACCGGTACCGCGGTCCGTCACCGCGTTGGCGTACACCACCTGCAGCTGGAGTCTCTGCTGGGCGCGATGCTGCACCCCGGGACCCGGCTGGAGGCGATTGTCGAGCGTGGCGAGGGGCAGTTGCCCGAGGTTCTCGGCGTCCGGCTGTCCTGTGGATAGCCGGAGCAGGCGACCGGAGGACTCGGGCACGCTGCTGACATGTCTCAGCGGAGGGAGCACCATGTCTGTCGTGACCGTGATGCCGCGTGAGGGGGACTGGACGGTCGACGACATCGACCTGCTCCCGGACGACGGGCTGCAGTACGAGCTCATCGACGGGATCCTCGTCGTGAGTCCGGCCCCGGTGCCGCGGCATCAAAGGGTGGTCGTGCGGCTGCTCGTCCAGTTGGACCTCGCCTGCCCACCGGAGCTGGAGGTCCTGGTGTCGCCCATTGACTTCCGGCCGGACAAGACCACGTCGGTCCAGCCGGATGTCGTCGTCGTGCGACGGGACGCAGTCGGGGAGACGAACATCGTGATTGCGCCGCTGCTCGCCGTCGAGGTGCTGTCGCCGAGCACCCGCCGCAAGGACCTCGTCTTGAAACACTCGGTGTACGCCGACGCGGGCGTCGAGTCCTACTGGACCGTTGACCCGAAGATGCCGTCGATCGTCTGTTGGAATCTCATAGCCGGCCGGTACGTCGAGGTGGGGCGGGCGCACGGTGCGGACACTGTTTCGGTTACCCGCCCGTACCCGGTGACCGTCTGTCCGCAGAATCTGAGCTCCGGGTAGCTCGGTGGAACCGGCCCGGCCCCGTCTGCGTCGAAGTGCCGTGCGTCCGTCCGCCGTACTACCGGCAGTTGTCGCCATCGCCCTCGCCCTCGGCGGCTGTGCTCGGACGACTCCCCCCGCAGTCGCTCCGGCCGATGCGCCGGCGGCAGCCGGGCCGACTCTGGATCGAACCGAGTGGCAGCTGGTCGAGATGACGGTGGCCGGTGCGACCACGCAGGTGACGCCCGAACTCGACGCGGTGCTCCGCTTCGACGGCGAGGGCGGCTTCTCCGCGCTCGCCTGCAATGAATTGGGTGGCACTGCGGACGTCAGCGACAACAGCCTCGTTCTCAGCGAGATCTTCACGACGGACATGGACTGCAGTGCGCAACCCGGCGGCGAGATCGACGATGCGCTGGGAGGGTTGGCCGGCGCCGCGGTCCGATGGAGCATCGCCGGCGAGCAACTGCGACTGACCGGAACCGACGGCACGTCGTTGACCTACCGAGTCCGTGCATCGATCTACCCGCACGCCTCGGCGCGGGAGGTGGTCAGCGGCGAGCGGTCGGGGTTCCAGTACCGACTGGCGGTGGACGGTTCCGACGACATCGGCCTCCACCTCGACTGGCGGGAGGGGGCCGGCCGGTGGTGGGCACGCAGGGCCACGGCGCGCCCGCTGCCACCGAGCCGCCGCTATCGACGCTGATCTGGGCGGAAATGGCGGCCGAGGTCTTCGTCGGGGGCTTCGTCCCGGCTGAGACGGTCCGCGTCACACATCGATCCGAGGCCGGGGCGCCCGAGGTCGACCTACCCGTGTACTCCCTCGACGGCTCGGGCTGGAAGGTGGCCGTCGGGTTCGTGCCAGCACATTCGCCGGACAGCCAGCTCGTCGGCTACGACGACGCCGGGGGGGTAACCGCCGAGTGGGGCTGACTGCGAAACGCCGGGGCAAGAGCAAGCGGCGTGTCGCCCCACGCGGCCCGAGTAGCCCCGAGTGCCTCGTCCGCGAGCCGGGTCAGCGCCGGAAGCTTCGGGGTGTCGCGCCGGACGGCACCGTCGAGGCGGTGCTGGATCATCGCTCGCCGTGACGGCACCAGCCCGTGCAGGCGCGGGTCCTCCGGTGGCAGGTCGGCGCCGAGCGCTCGGTCGAGGAACCAGCTGACCGACAGCAACGCCCACGCCGTGGACGCGACGTCCAGCGCCGCATCGAAGACAGCTGAGTCCACAACCGGGAACGCCGCCCGCGCGCCGGCCCGCCACCGCGCCAGGGCCGGATCGGTGACGTCGGCCGGCAACCGCCAGGAACACCAGCACGACGGCCACGGCACCCGCAGGTAGGCCACGTCCCACGCGACGTGGCGGACCTCGGCACCCTCGAAGTCCAGCAGTACCAGGCCTTTGCTGGTGCGGACGTTGTTGTCCGGACAGGCGTCGGTGGGTGAGAGGGCAGTGGCATCGGCGCCGAGCATCGCCCCTGCCTCACGCAGCTCGTGCAACGCCACCGGGCTGGGCCGCACGCCGAGTTCCGGGAGCAACCGCTGCAGCGTCGCCGCGGCCGTGTCGAGCAGGTTCGACGTCGTCTCCACGTCGACCGGCAGATCTCCCGCGTGAACGGCCAGTGCGTCGGCGTACGCCGGAGCTGAGGCGACGGTGCTGCGGTGGACGGTGGCCAGCGCTTCCGCCCAATCACCGAGCGCTTCGGCCGCCGCCTCTGGATCCGCGCCGAGGAGCGCATCGGCCAGGTTCGGTCCGTCGCCGAGGTCGGCGGTGACGACGAACGGCGGCTCGCTGCCGACCCCGAGCAGGTCCGCCGCCCTGGCGCCGCGCCCGCGCAACACCGCCAACGCAGCGGCCTCCCGTACCCAGCCCTCACCGGCCCGGTTCGGAGCGAACGCCTTGACCACAACTGTTCCCGGGCCACCGTCCACCGCGGCTCGGATCACGACCGTGCGTTGGCTGCCCCGAAGGGGTGCCCCGACCGGCCGCAGGGAGCGGGCCCCGATAGCCTCCGCGGCGGCCTCGAGGACGGCTCGAGAATCGGCACCGGTCATGACCGGATCTTTTCGCAACGTGCTATCACGGCGAAAACAGTCGTCGCAGCAGTGGATCGGGTGCACGTACCCTGGCGGCCGTGGCTGACGGTGCTCGGCAACGGCGGGTCGCCGCCCTGATCGAAGACCTCGGCGGGCTCGATGCCGTGCTGGTGGCATTCTCCGGCGGTGCGGACTCGGCATTCCTCCTCGCTGCCGCCGCCCGGACACTGGGCGTGGACCGCGTCACGGCGGCAACCGCGGTCTCGCCGAGCCTGCCGGCGACCGAACTCGAGCATGCCCGCGAGTTTGCCCACAGCCTCGGCGTACGCCATCTCACGCCGCGGACGGAGGAGATGAGCCGAGCGGGATACCGGGCCAACGGCGGCGATCGCTGCTACTTCTGCAAGGCCGAACTGCTCGACACCCTCGCGCCGATCGCCGCGCCGCTGGGTGCTGTCGTCCTCACCGGCACGAACGCCGACGACGCCATCGCCGGGTTCCGGCCGGGCATCCGGGCGGCGGCCGAGCGCGGGGCGCGGGCACCGCTGCGAGACGCCGGCCTGACCAAGCGGCAGATTCGGGAAACCTCACGCGAATGGGATCTGCGTACGTGGGACAAGCCGGCCGCTGCGTGCCTGTCCAGCCGGATCGCGTACGGGTTGCAGATCACGTCGCAGCGACTGGCCCGCGTCGAGCGAGCAGAGGCGGCGCTGCGAACCGCCTTGACCACCGATGGTCATCGGGTGGGCGACCTACGGGTGCGCGACCTCGGGCAGGGGACGGCTCGGATCGAGGTCGGCGCTGAGCTGGTCGGCGTACTGAGGGCCCGGGTGAATCTGCTGGCCGGGTTCGACACCGTGCAAGTGCGCGAGTTCCGATCCGGTTCCATGAATGACGCCCTGGAGGTCCCCGCCAGCTTTCCAGTGGGGACCGCGGCCAATAAGGACTAAAATGGACAAGAGGCACCTCGCGCGTGCGCGATGGTGCCTTGTTCGTGGCGTACCCCTATGTGAGGACAACTCCTGTGCCCAGCGGCAAGGTCAAGTGGTTCAGTGCGGAGAAGGGCTTCGGCTTCCTGTCCCGTGAGGACGGTGGCGACGTGTTCGTGCACCGTGACGCGCTGCCCGCTGGAACGACCGAGCTCAAGCCGGGTCAGCGGGTCGAGTTCGGGGTCGCCGAAGGCCGTCGCGGCGAGCAGGCGCTGTCGGTGCGGGTGCTCGACGCGTTGCCCTCCGTTGTGCAGGCGACGGCCGCAGCGCAGCGCAAGGACGCCGACGACATGGTCGTCATCGTCGAGGACGTCATCAAGCTGCTCGACGGCGTCTCCAACACGTTGCGCCGTGGTCGTTATCCGGATCGGCAGGATGCTCGAAAGGTGGCCGCCGTGCTGCGGGCGGTCGCCGGCGACCTGGAGGCGTGAGCCGACTGTCCCGCCGGCTCATGAAGTTCAGCGCTCCCTGAGCAGGCCGATCGGCCAGGCGCCGGACAGTCCTTCGCAGTCTGACCCGGCGTCCTGCACCACGATCAGGAAGTACGCCGGGGGCCTCGCGTCGGATGTCGTGAGTTCGTCGAAGACCGTCAGGTTGCCCACCGGGACCTGACCGATCTGCTCCGCCAGCTCGTCGTCGAAGATCTGGATCTGCCAGCCCGATTCGGACAGCTCCTCGGACACTTCGATCCTGATCGGCTCACCCGGACCGACGCGGAGCACGGGTGGCCGGTCAGCCTCGGGGTAGAGCTGCGGCTCGCCGTCGAGGCAGAGCTGCGTCGGTGCGAGTTCCCGGCTCTGCGCGCCCACCGTCACCGTCACCGTCGGCGGCGCGGCCGAGCAGCCGCCAACCAGCGCGGCCATAACGGCCACCGCTGCCCACTTTGCCTGTCGGCTGGCCGCTGCAGCTGCCGATATGTCCACTTTGCGGGGCCACCGCACAGGCAAAGTGGGAGGGACGGGACGCCGCAGGCGTGGCGTAGGCGGGCTCACGCGACGTGGCCGGGGGGTGCCGGAACCTTTCCGCGCCGCTTGCGGCTGCTGATCACGTTGAGCGTGGTGGCAGTGACGATCAACGCGGCCGCAACGGTGAACGCAATCCAGCCGATCAGCGGCAGCGAGATGGCCACCGCCCCACCGAACACCCAGGTGATCTGCAGGAGCGTCTCCGAGCGCGCGAATGCCGAGGAGCGCAGTGACTCCGGGACGTCGCGTTGGATGATCGCATCCAGTCCGTGCTTGCCGAGCGCGTTGGTGACGCCGGCGGCCAGCGCGACCGCGACCATCGTCCCGAGGGAGAACGCGAACGCGGCGATCAGGCACGCCACCGCGGCGATCCCGGTCATCACGAGTACGACGACGTCCGGGTTGCTCACCCGTGCCCGGGCCCCGATGGCGGTACCGGTGAAGCTACCCAGACCGGCCGCGCCGGCGATCGCGCCGAGCGCGAGGGTGCCTTCGACGCCGCCGATCGTGCCCTGCATGAAGAACGGAGAGAAGATCGTCAGGAAGCCGGTCAGTCCCCGCAGCGTGGCCACCCCACGCAGCGCGGTGACGACGCGGATACCCAGCGAGCGCCGCCCCCGTCCGGTCAGCACACCGGTCGGCCCGGGGATCAACACCGAAGCGGGCAGCTCGCCTTCGGAGTGGTCCACGTGCGTGGGCAGCCGCAGCGCGACGATTCCGGCGGCTGTGAACACGACCACGGTGAGTCCAAGTTCCCAGCTGAACCCCAGCAGCGCGGCAACGCCGGCTCCGATGCCGGCGAACACCCCGCCGGTGATGATTCCGAAGATCGACAGCCTCGCGTTCGCCGTCACCAGCGTCATGTCGCCGGGCAGCACCCGCGGCACGACGGCACCCCGCAGTACGCCGTACGACTTGGACAGCACCAGCGCACCGAACGCGGCCGGATACAACGCGAAGTTGTCGTAGTTGGAGGCCATGATCCAGGCGAGGACCGCACGGCCCCCCATCGTCGCGGCCAACGCCCAGCGGCGACCGCGCTGCAGCCGGTCCAGCGCGGGGCCGATGATCGGGGCGACGACCGCGAACGGCGCCATGGTCACCAGCAGGTAGAGCGCGACGTTCGAGCGTTGCTCGCCGGCGGCCGCCGCGAAGAACAGCGTGCCGGCCAGCGAGACCGCGATCAGGGCGTCGCCGGCAACGTTCAGCGCGTGCGTCCAGATCAGCCCGGTGAGGCCGGAGTCACCGGCCCCGTCCGCGCGACTGGCGGCGTTGACCCGGCGTACGGCGGCGGACGTCAGCTGCCGGGTCCGGATGGCGGCGACCCGGGTCACGGTGATCTTGGAGGGGAGCATGGTGTCGGTTTGCGGGCGGGGCCGGCGCACCGCCCGGCGGCCCTGCGCCGAACCGCCCGGCGGCGGTGGCCTGCCTGCCGGCAGTCCCGGTTGCGGTTGGGTTGCCTCCGGCCCGAGGGACCGCGCGCCGCTGGGGCCGGCGGAACCGGGCGGATTCACGCCAACATCCTGCCTCACGGTACCGACGGTTGTCGGGAGCTCGCCACACCCGCTGCCGCGGCCGGGTGGCGCAGTGACCGGTGCGCGGCCGCGATGAGGGAGGATGATGAGGTGGACGCGACCGTGACCGAGCAGCGGCCTGTCCTGGCGCCCGATCCCGTCCTCGCCGGGGCTGTTGAACTGGCCCGGCGCGCTGCCGTGGAGGACTCCTCGCCAGCTCAGGTCGGTGCCCACCGCGGCTGCGTCGGGCTGGCCCAGCAGGATCCGTCGGTGGCGGTGGCCGTGCATTCCTTCGATTGCACCGCGCCGGCGTATACCGGATGGTGCTGGTCGGTGTCGGTGGCCCGCCTGTACGACGATCCGCGGATCACCGTCGACGAGGTGGTACTCCAACCCGGCGACGGTGCGCTGCTGCCCCCGCCTTGGGTGCCGTGGAGTGAACGGCTGCAGCCCGGCGACCTGGGGGTCGGCGACCTGCTGCCGACCGCACCGGACGACGAGCGGCTCGTTCCGGCGTACGGCGCCAGCGGTGACTCGGCGCTGGACGAGATCGCTTACGAACTCGGCCTCGGCCGGGTCCGGGTGATGTCCCGCCTGGGCCGGACCGATGCCGCCGAGCGCTGGAACGACGGCTCGACCGGCCCGGACGATCCGATGGCCCGGCAGGCGCCCGGGCCGTGCGGCAGCTGCGGCTTCTACCTTCCGCTGGAAGGGTCGCTGCGGGCGATGCTCGGCGTCTGTGGCAACGAGTACTCCCCCAGTGACGGCCGGGCAGTGGCTGTCGGGTACGGGTGCGGCGCCCATTCCGAGGCCGCGAACGAGCCGGACCCAGAACCGCTCACTGCGGTCTCCTACGACACCCAGGACTACGACGTTCTGGAGCCACTCGACCCGGACCGACTCCCGGAGACCTGAGCACGCCGGTGTCCGAAGACGTCTTCGGGGCGGCGGCGATCCGCCGCCGGGTGCTCGCCGCCTGGACCGCCTCGCCACCGCGATTCCGCGAGGACGCCAACGCCGAGGAGGATCTCGTCCTCGGCGGCTACCGGGATCGGCTGATCGTCGAACTCGCGCAGAACGCCGTCGACGCCGCCGCCCGAGCAGGGCGTCCCGGTCGGCTTCGGCTGCACCTGGTGGACGCAGAACTCCGGGCCGCCAACACCGGTGCGCCGCTGGATGCCGATGGCGTCCAGGCGCTGGCGACGTTGCGTGCCTCGGCGAAGCGCGCCGAGCCGACGGTCGGCCGTTTCGGTGTCGGCTTCGCCGCCGTTCTCGCGGTGAGCGACTGCCCTCGGGTGATCTCGACCACCGGCTGCGTCGAGTTCAGCGCAGACCGCACTCGCTCGATCGTGTCCGCGGTCCCGGAGTTGACCGGGGAGCTGGCCCGTCGCGGGGGCGCGGTGCCGGCGCTCCGGCTGCCCTTCGACTGCGCCGGCGATCCGCCGGCGGGATACACCACTGAGGTGCGGCTGCCGCTGCGTTCCGGCGCCGAGGAGGTGGTACGCCGTCAGCTCGACGACCTGACTGCGGAGCTGCTGCTGTCCCTGCCCGGCCTGGCCGAGGTCGACGTGGAGGGCCGGCTGCTCACCCGAACCGACGTCGGGCCCGACGAGGTCGAGCTGAGCGACGGCGTCGGCCATCAGCGGTGGGCGCTATCGACGGCCTCCGGGTCGCTGCCCGCCGACCTGCTGGCCGGGCGCCCGGTGGAGGAGCGCGAGCGCACCGCTTGGTCGGTGTCCTGGGCGGTACCGGTGGACGACGGGGTGGTGGCGCCGCTACCCGGCCGGCAGGTGCTGCACGCCCCGACGCCGAGCGACGAGCCGCTGTCCCTACCCGTCCGGCTGATCGCCACATTTCCGCTGGCGCCCGACCGCCGGCACGTCGCACCGGGACCGTTGACCGACTACCTGGTCGCCCGTGCCGCGTCGGCGTACGCGCTGCTGCTCCAACGCCTCGATCCCGACCCGGCGGTCCTGGCGCTCGTCCCGCGAACCGGTTTCGCCGGAGCCGAGCTGGACGCCGCCCTCTGTCTGACAGCCCTGGCGGAGTTGCGTACGACGGACTGGCTGCCCACCGCTGTCGGTGCCCAGGTCCGCCCGGAGCGCGCGGCCGCGTTCGACCCGGTGTCCGAGGGTCTCGTCGATGCCCTCGTCGACGTCGTCCCGGGTCTGCTGCCCGCCTCGTGGTCGGCCCGTCGCGACCGTCCCGTGCTCGACTCGTTGGGTGTGCAGCGGCTGTCCGTCGCGGACGTTGTCGGAATGCTGTCCACTGTGGACAGACCTGCTGGATGGTGGTCGGTCGTCTATGCGGCGCTGGCCGACCTCGGCACCCTCGACGACGCCGAGGCGCTGGCCGCCCTCCCGGTCCCCCTCGCCGACGGCCGAACGGCGTACGGCGCCCGCGGACTCCTGTTGCCGGACCGAGCGCTGCCGGCCGGCGAACTGACCGGTCTCGGACTGCGGCTGGTCGACCCAGCGGCGGTTCACCCACTCCTGGAACGGTTGGGTGCCCGCCCGGCCACCGCCCTCGCGGTGCTGCTTGACCCCGACGTGCGGGCAGCGGTCGAGCAGTCCCTGGACGAGGAGGACCCGGAGCCGATCGTCACCGCGGTCATCGCGTTGGTCCGCGCTGCGGGGGTGAGCGTTCAGGACTTTCCTTGGTTGGCGGAACTGGCGCTACCCGACGCCGAGGGCGGCTGGAGTGCCGCCGCTGAGCTGATGCTGGGCAGCTCGCCGCTCGCCGACGTACTGGCCCAAGGCTCGCTCGGTGTCGTCGACGCCGGAGCCGAACGCCGCTGGGGGTCGGAGACCCTCGAGGCCGTCGGAGTGCTGTCCACGTTCGCCGTGCTTCGCGCCGAGGATGCCGACGTGGGCGCCGACCTCGACCTGGACGCCGTCGACGAGTGGTACGACGCGGTCATCGACCGGCTGCCGCCGACGAGCATGCCGCCGGTCCTGGACCGGGTGGTCGCGGTCCGGGACCTGGAACGGGTGCGAGCCGACCGGTGGCCGGCCGCCTTGCGCCTCCTGGACGGCCTGCCGCGAGACGTGTTCGACCCGCTGCTGATTCAGGGTGGGCAGCCGGAGCCGGTCAGCGTGCCGTCGTACACCACGTGGTGGCTGTCCACGCACCCGGTCCTGGGCAGTCGACGCCCGGATCGCTTGCGGCGCAACGGTTCTGTCGAACTCAATGGCCTGTACGACGAGGCGCCTGGCGACACTCCGGACGTCCTCGATTGTCCGTCCACAGTGGACGACGTGCTTTCAGCACCCGAGTCGGCGTTGGATCTGCTGGCTCGACTGGGTGATCCGCGGCGGGCGGTTTCCAGTGCCGTGCTCGACGGGATCTACGGCCGGGTAGCGGCGGCGCTGGACGGCGTCCAGGTGCGGCCGCCCGACGGAGTGCGAACGGTTGTCGGTGCGGTGGTGGGCCGTGATGCGGCCGTCGTGCTCGATGCGCCGTACCTCCTGCCGCTGCTGGACCGGGCAGCGGTTCCATCGGGACAGGCACCAGCTGCCGTCGCCGATCTGCTCGAGGTGCCGTTGGCCTCGGAGCTCGTCAGCGGCCGGGTGACCTCGCGACCCGACCGGGAGTCCCCATGGCGTCAGCTTCCCGGCGCCGCAACGGCGGCTCGACGGCTGGGCTTGGCCGAGTTGCCCGGCCGGGTCGCCGTCCACCAGGAACTGACGGTCGGCGACCAGCGGGTCGACTGGTGGCCGGACGGGGACACCGACCACGTGAGCCAAGCGGCCGGCGCCGCTGCGCTCGGTCGTGCGCTCGCCTGGCGGCACCGCGGGTGGCAGCTGCGCGCTGCTCTTGCCGAGGCGTTCGCCCGCTTGGACGATGCCGCGCTCCTGGCCGCCGAGGACTCAACCGGCTGACGCAGTCAGGCACCGTGATCGAGCAGTGTGCCGAGGCGGTCGAGGAACTCCTGCTGGGCGGCCACGAGTCTGCCCCGGGCATCGGCAAGAGCGAACCACTCGACGCGGTCGACCTCCGGGAACTCGCTGATGCGGCCCGACCCCTTCGGCCACTCCATCTCGAAGACGCCGGGTACGACGTCCGCCGGGTGGAGGTCACCCTCCAGCGCCCAAGCCGTGACCTGTTTTCCGGCGGCCTGCCTGACCAACCCGAGTTCGAGGAAGTCCCCCACCGGCACCGGGACGCCGAGCTCCTCGGCGAACTCACGGCCCGCCGCGGCCAGCGGCGCTTCGTCCGGCTCGTACTCACCCTTGGGAAGGGTCCAGGCGCCAGCGTCACGCCGTTGCCAGAAGGGCCCACCCATGTGGGCGAGCAGCACCTCGACCGTCGCGCCGGTCCGCCGGAACAGCAACAATCCGGCGCTGTTCTTGGCCGCCACGGTGCAAGCCTGCCAGCTCCGACGCGCCCGTTGTGGATCCGACCAGCGCTAGCGGCGGCGGCGTTGCTGACGGACGGCGATCCAGAGACCGAGCAGTCCGAGCACCCAACCGGCCAGCGCGGTCCACATCCACACGAGCTGGCCGGCATCGGCAAGGCGGCCGGCAAAGAACAGCAGCACCACAAAGGCGGTGAACCACGCAGCCGTACCAGCCACGATGACCGTCGTCGCGTTCACGTCGAGCGGCTCGGGGGCGGGCCGCAGCGGCCGGGGCATGGCGCTCAGGATACGGACGGGTGTCGCAGCGGCGACGTCGACGCCTGCTCTGGCACGCTGTAGCAGTCAGCCTGAGCGTGCTCCTGTGAGGCGGCCATGACCTTTCCGCACTATCCAGGTACTTCCAGCCCAGCACAGCAGGCACGGGCGCCCGTCCCGGCCCCACCCCGGAACGGGCTGGACCGTTACTTCGAGATCAGCCACCGCGGCTCGACGGTGGCCCGAGAGGTGCGCGGCGGCGTCGTCACGTTCATGACGATGGCCTACATCGTCGTACTCAACCCGTTCATCATCGGGACGACGCCGGACGCCGACGGGCTGGTGCTGGGGATCCCCGCGGTGGCAGCGGTCACCGCCCTCGTCGCCGCCGTCATGACGATCCTGATGGGTGTGATCGGCAAGTACCCCTTCGCGATCGCGACCGGCCTCGGGCTCAACGCGCTCGTCGCATTCGGCATCGCCAGCCAGATGTCGTGGCCCGATGCCATGGGTTTGGTCGTGATCGAGGGCCTGATCATCACGCTCCTCGTGCTGACCGGCCTGCGCACGGCGATCATGCATGCCATCCCCAACCAGCTAAAGGCCGCGATCGGCGTGGGGATCGGGCTGTTCCTGGCGTTCATCGGTCTGGTCGACGCCGGCTTCGCACGGCGCAGCGATGCCGGCCCGGTCCCGGTGCAGTTGGGGTACGGCGGCCTGCTCCAGGGCTGGCCGCTGCTCATCTTCTGCGCCGGTCTGCTGCTCATGGGCGTGCTGGTCGCCAGGAGGATCAGGGGCGCGATCCTCATCGGCATCGTGGTCACCACCGTGATCGCGATAGTCGTGGAGGCGATCGCCGACATCGGCCCGGCGGTAACCGATGAGAACGGCGTGGTGACCCGCTTCGGCTGGCAGCTCAACACGCCGCAGGTGCCCGACGACGTCGTGCGAATCCCGGACCTGGCTCTGCTCGGCAACTTCTCGCTGTTCGGCGGCTTCGACCGGGTGGCCGTCGTAACGGCAATGCTGCTCGTCTTCACGCTGCTGCTGACCGACTTCTTCGACACGATGGGAACCGTCGTCGCGGTCGGCGCCGAGGGCAACCTGCTGGACAAGAACGGGGAACTGCCGGGGATCCAGCGCGTGCTCTTCGTCGACTCGCTCGCAGCAGCGGCCGGCGGCGCAGCCAGTTCGTCTTCCAACACGACCTACGTCGAATCGGCGGCCGGCGTCGGAGACGGCGCCCGCACGGGTCTGGCCAGCGTCGTGACGGGAGCGCTGTTCCTGGTCGCGCTGTTCTTCACGCCGTTGGTCGAAATCGTGCCGTTCGAGGCCGCCACGGCGGCGCTCGTCGTCGTCGGGGCCTTGATGGTCAGCCAGATCCGGCACATCGACCTGGCCGATTTCTCGGTGGCGCTGCCCGCATTCCTGACGATCGCCGTCATGCCGTTCACGTTCTCCATCGCCAATGGGATCGGCGCCGGCTTCATCTCCTGGGTGGTCCTGCGGGCAGCATCCGGTCGCGCCAAGGACATCCACCCGCTGCTCTGGATCAGCTCGGCGCTGTTCGTCGTCTACTTCGCGATCGACCCGTTGAGCACGCTGTTCGGAGTGGGCTGACCCGGCACCTTCAGGTGATGGCACGGTGCGAGATCGTGAGGTAAGCTAACGATCGTGCCGGCGGTGAAGACAGCAACTCCTCCCGCCCTGGCGCACGACCTGCGCTTGGCGGTGATGCGGTTGTCCCGGCGGTTGCGCTCGCAACGCGCCGACACGTCGATGACGCTTACGCATCTGGCCGCGCTGTCCACGCTGCACGCCAAGGGGCCGATGACCCCGGGCGAGCTGGCTGCGCACGAAAGAGTGCAACCACCCTCGATGACCCGGGTGGTCTGCGCGCTCGAGGAGCGCGGCTTCGTCCTGCGTACCCCGCACCCGACCGACGGCCGACAGGTCATCGTCAGCCTCACGCCCGCTGCCGAGGAATTTCTCCTGGCGGAGATCCGGATGCGCGAGGCGTGGCTGTCGCAGCGGTTGGCCGAGCTGACTCCAGAGGAGCGGGACATCCTCAAGGCGGCGAGTGAGGTCATCGGTCGCCTCGTGCGCTTGTGAGCCCAGAACGTCCGACCAGACCGGGCAGCATGTTCGCTTCGCTGCGGGTCCGTAACTACCGGCTGTTCGCCACCGGCAGTCTCATCTCGAACACCGGCACCTGGATGCAGCGGGTCGCCCAGGACTGGCTGGTCCTCGAGTTGTCGAACAACAGCGGCGTCGCGCTCGGCGTGGTCACCGCCCTGCAGTTCGGCCCGATCCTCCTCTTCGGCATGTACGGCGGAATGCTCGCCGACCGCTACGACAAGCGGAAGCTGCTCTTCGCCACTCAGGCCTCGATGGGGGTGCTGGCGCTCTTCCTCGGCGTACTCGACCTGGCCAACGTCGTCGCGCTGTGGCACGTCTACGTACTGGCCACCGGGCTCGGCATCGCCACGGCGCTGGACACCCCGATCCGACAGGCGTTCGTCTCCGAACTCGTCGGCCCGGAGCGGTTGCCGAACGCCGTCGGCCTGAACTCCTCGACGTTCAACGCCGCCCGCCTCGTCGGCCCCGGCATCGCCGGCCTGCTGATCGCCGCGTTCAGTACCGCGCCAGTGTTCCTGCTCAACGCGGCCAGCTTCGCGTTCACGCTGGTTGCGTTGGCCCGGATGCACCCGGCTGAGTTGTTCAAATCAGAGCGGGTGGCCCGCGGCAAGGGTCAGTTGCGCGAAGCCCTGCACTACGTCCGCGTCCGACCTGACCTGCTACTCCCGATGCTCCTCGTGTTCATCGTCGGTACGTTCGGCATGAACTTCCAGCTGACCACCGCGCTGATGGCGCGGGAAGTCTTCGAGCTGGATGCCGCCGCGTTCGGGCTGCTGGGCAGCTGCATCGCGCTCGGCTCGCTGGCCGGAGCACTGCTGTCCACCCGCCGCCGGGAGCGGCCTCGGCTTCGGCTGTTGATCGGCGCGGCGCTGGGCTTCGGCGTACTGGAAATGATCGCCGGGGTGATGCCGACCTTCGCCAGTTTCGCGATCCTGCTCGTTCCGACCGGGGCGGCCGCCCTGACGTTCGTCATCGCGGCGAACTCCTCGGTACAGCTCGGGACCGACGCCACGATGCGCGGCCGGGTGATGGCGCTGTACCTGCTCTTCTTCATGGGCGGCGCCCCGATCGGCGCTCCGATCATCGGCTGGCTTTCGGAGAACTACGGGGCCCGCTCCGGCATCATCCTCGGAGGGTTGTGCTGCGTCGTCGCCGCTGCGGCCATCGGTGCTCGGCTTGCCGTGCAGACCGGCATCCGGGTGGAGGCCCACGTCAGGCGGCGGCCGCATCTGCAGCTGCGTACGCCGGCGGTGCGGGCCGAAGCCGCGAGTCAGCACGGCTGATCCCGCAGATCCGCTTGTCGTCCCCAGAAGGTGGGCTTACCGTGGGCCATGCCCAGCAGCGGGGGCGGCGTCGGCGAAACCGTGCTGCTCTGTGTCCTGGTCGCCATCGTGATTCTGGTTCCGTTGTTCGGCCCTCGGCTGTGGCGTGCGACGGGTCGACTCGTCGAGGACCGGCGTGACCGTCGGGCGCAGCGGAACCGGGTCAGCCCGCAGACCGGGCAGCTCGTCGACGACCTCCGCAGGTTGTCACGGAAGCTCGCCGAGCTGCCGCACGGGGCGCCGTGGGCGCGGCAGCATGGGACCCAGATGGCCTACGACGACGTGCTGGTCGCGCTGTGCCGAGCCTTGGACGTCGAGCACGACCTCGCCACGCTTCCGATGGGGATGACCCGGGACCTGGAGCGGCTTCGGGTGGAGGATGCCTTGTATGCCATGGGCTTGCGGATACACACCGTAGGCACCTGAGCGGCGTGCGGCTGCTCGTCGCGGCCCTGCCGGTCACCGGGGGTGAGGACGCGCAAGCCAGCCGTCATGACTTGGGCGGTGGCGACCTGCGGTCTGGGGATGAGACCATGCCCCTGGTCGCGATAGCACATAGGGAGCCTGAGATGTCGAGCACCGATCGGCAGTTCGGTGCCACGACAGCCGGAGCGGCATCTCGGCTGACCACCTGGCACCAGGAGCTGTTCACGGCCGTGGGGCGATGGCAGTGGCTGCACGCTCTCAACGACGCCGTGTCCGGTGTGGTGCAGCCGCTGTACGACCGCTATCGGGACAACCTGGCTGTCGAGCTCATGCACGGCGGCCGGTGGGCCGGACACGCCCTGCACCCGGCGCTCAGCGACCTACCGATCGGTCTGTGGTCAAGCACCGTCGTACTCGACCTGCTGGGCAAGGACGTCCCGATAGCGGGCAGCCGGATGGACCCGGCCGGGACGCTGAGTGCGGCCGGCTTGCTGGCTGCGGTGGCCACGGTCGCGACCGGAGTCACCGACTGGACCGTGAGCGACGGCGAGGATCGCCGGGTCGGGTTGTTCCACGGAGTGCTGAACGTCGCGGGCGTGGCGCTGCAGGGCGCCTCGCTGGCCGCGCGGCTGGCTGGGCACCGCGGCCCGGCGCGTGCACTCAGCGCGACCAGCCTGACCGTTACGGCGGCCGCGGGGTACGTCGGGGGACACCTCGTGCAGGGCAGGGCGGTCATGGTCAACCGCGTGGCAGGATCTGCCGGACCCAACCGGTGGGTCCGCGCGGTGCCCGAGACAGACCTGCCGGACGACACATCGACCGGAGTCGAGGTCGAGGGCAGGCAGGTCCTGCTGCACCGAAGCGACGGGGAGCTGCATGCGTTGGACAACACCTGCAGTCACGCGGGCGGATTGCTCAGCCGCGGCGACGTCACCGGATGCATCGTCACCTGCCCGCTGCACGGGTCCCGGTTCGACCTGCGCGACGGCCAGATCGTGCGGGGACCCGCCCATCACCCCCAGCCGGTACTCCCGACGCGGGTGCGGAACGGCTGGATCGAGGTACGGGGCTCCCAGCCCCGATCCAGGCGCGAAAAAACCTAAGGAGAACGCACCATGGCTTGGAAAGCGATAGCCGATCTGGACCAGCTGGAAGAGGGCGACATGATGCTCGTCCAGCTGGGCGAGCCGGTCTGCATCGTCCGCCTGTACGAGGACGAGGTAGTAGCGGTGCACAACACCTGCACGCACCAGCAGCAGCCGCTGAACGAGGGCTATCTGCAGGACGATGACACGCTTATCTGCCCCGCGCACAATTCTCGCTTCGACCTCAGGACTGGCGAGCCGATCGGAATACCGGCTGTCACCCCGATCCCCGTGTATGCCTGCAAGATCGAGGACGGCGCAATCTGGGTGGACATGGAGCAGCAGCTCAACGACGCGGCGATCCCGCACAAGCCCTATCACTGAGCGACGTCACCGACCGTCTCGGGCGAACCCATGATCAACTCGGGCTATGGTCGCTATTTGGGTGAACCAGCGACCACAACCCCGAGTTGATCACCGTCACGAGGTCGTGACGATCCCGTTCACCAGGCGTAGTCCTCGGGTGCGGTCTCATAGCCGGGGAAGATCTCGTCCAGCCGGTCCAGCGCGTCGGTGTCCAGGGACACCTTGGTGGCGCCGAGCGCGCTGTCCAGCTGCTCGAGCGTCCGCGGACCGACGATCGGCGCGGTGACGACCGGCTGATGCAGCAGCCAAGCCAGCCCGATATCGGCCGGGTCGGAGCCCAGCTCGTCGCAGAACGCCTCGTACGCGGTGATCGCCTTGCGGTTGGCCTTGAGCCCCTCCTTGGCCCGCCCTCCGCTGCGGCGCTTGCCCTTGCGCTCCTTTTTCAGTACGCCGGCCAGCAGCCCACCGTGCAGCGGGCTCCACGGGATCAGCCCGAGGCCGTAGTGCTCACAGACCGGGATGACCTCGCGCTCGACATCTCGGGTCAGCAGGTTGTAGATCGACTGCTCGCTGACCAGGCCCAGGAAGTTCCGCCGGGCGGCCGCCTCGTTCGCGGCGGCGATGTGCCAGCCGGCGAAGTTGGAGCTTCCGGCGTACAGGATCTTGCCCTGGGCGACGAGCACCTCGACGGCCTGCCAGATCTCGTCCCAGGACGTGTCGCGGTCGACGTGGTGGAACTGGTAGAGGTCGATGTAGTCGGTGTTGAGCCGGCGCAGCGAGGCCTCGCAGGCCCGCCGGATGTTCAGCGCTGACAGCTTGCCGTTGTTGGGCCATTCGGACATGTCGCCGTACAGCTTGGTGGCAAGTACGACGCGGTCGCGCCGTTCGCCGCCCTGTCCGAACCAGGAGCCGACGATCTCCTCGGTACGGCCCTTGTTCTCCCCCCAGCCGTAGACGTTTGCGGTGTCGAAGAAGTTGATGCCGTACTCGATCGCCCGGTCCATGATCTGGTGCGAGTCCTCTTCGGAGGTCTCCGGGCCGAAGTTCATGGTGCCGAGGCAGAGGCGGCTGACGCGCAGGCCGGTGCGGCCGAGGTGGGTGTAGTCCATGATCCGAAGCCTGGCACGCTGCCCGATGTGACGCACATTTTCGACGCGGCAACCGAGGTCCGAGCAGAGGGCGACGGCCGGTACGCCGCCACCCTGGACCCGATCTGGGGGGTAGGGGAGGGGCTGCTCAACGGCGGTTACCTGATGGCGCTCGGCGTCCGCGCCGCGCTGGCCGAGGGGAGTCATCCCGATCCGCTGGCCGTCTCGGCGACGTTCCTCCGGCCGCTGCCGGCCGGCGAGGTCGTCGTGTCGGTCCAGCCGCTGCGCTCGGGACGGACGGTGTCGTCGTACCGCGTGGCGTTGGGCGTGGACGAGGGCCCGCCGAGCGTCGACCTGCAGGTGACCGCGGCGACGCTGACCGGCGAGGCCGTGTGGACCGACGCCGCCCCGCCGCCGATCGCCCCGCCCGCAGACTGCCTTCGCACCGCCATGCCAGGCGCCGGGCCGACGCCACCGGGCCTGACCAGGGTGCTCGACTACGCCTTCGATCCGGAAACGTCGGGGTGGCTGGCCGGTACGCCGGGGTCGGAGCCGTTGCTCAACCTGTGGCTGCGGTTCACCGACGGCCGCCCGATCGACCCGCTCGGGCTCGTACTCTTCTGTGACGCCTGCCCGCCGGTGCTCTTCGCGATGGGCCGGTTCGGCTGGGCGCCGACGATCGCCATGCAGGTGCTGATCCGGGCGGTGCCATCGCCGGGCTGGTGCCAGGTGGAGGCCCGCGCCCGGTTGATCGGCGGCGGCTTCAGCGACGAGGAGGTAGCGATCTGGGACAGCACAGGGACGCTGGTTGCCCAGTCCCGGCAGATCGCCGTACCCCCGCGGGCCGGCTGACATCGGCAGCGGGACGGCCGGAGAACGTGGCGGGCCGTCACGGCAAATCCGTGCCTGGCCACCACCTACACGTGCTGTGCATCGAGATCGGGAGAATCAAAGTCTCTCGATCCCGCGAGAGGTTGACTTACCCGAACCGACTCGGCCTGGTACGGCGTCGTCCCGGGCCGGCCGATCGTCGCTGACGTCCTCGGGCCGGATGGCGCACTAGTGGTACACCGGCTCGCGACGGCGCTCGCCGCGCTGGCTGCGGCGCCGGTGCAGCCGAGCCGCACCGAGGGTCCGCACGAACAGCTGGCCCGGAGCCGCCGGGCGGCGCGCCGCGCGGCGGCCGCCGTACCGGAGCTGCGCGAGCCGCTCGCGACGGTGCTCTCCGACCTCGAATGCGTGCACGACCGCCTGATCCGAAAGCCGCTCGTGCCCGTGCACGGGGCGCCACACATGCGCCAGTGGCTCGATGACGGTGGTCGTCTGGGCCTGATCGACTTCGACCGGTTCGCGCTTGGCGAGCCCGAGTTGGATCTCGCGACGTTCCTTGCCGAGTTGGACACCGAGTCCGACCGTCGGCTGCCGATGACAGATCTGGAGGCGGCCGCGGTGGCCGGCTTCGAGGACAACGGCGTAGGGCTGGACCCGGCCCGGCTCGCGCTGTACCGGGCGCACAAGCGGCTGGCGAAGGTGACCCGAACCGCCTGCTCACTGCGGGCCGACGGTGACCAGCGGGCGGTACGCCATCTTCGCGGCGTCGAGGCTGCGCTACTCGGCGCCTGCTCGTAATCGGAGCTATCGAGCGAACGGGCGGGGCCACCGGCCCAACTGAGCCGGCACCCCGCCCGCAACGCCCGGGTTGTTTACAGCTGGTTGAGCGGCATCGCCAAGTCCATGACCCGCATGCCGGCGGGGAATCCACCGTTGTCCTCGGCATTGCCCGAGAACAGGGTGATCTCGTACACGCGGTAGGTGAAGCCGACCCGCAGGGTGGCGTAGGCCTCCAGGTCGACGGTGGTGCCGTCGTCGACCTCGCTGTAGATGTCAAAGCCCGCAAGCGGGGCCGGGTTCACGGTCAGCAGCCCGGTCGGGGCCAGCGTGCCGTTGTTGGCCGGTGACTGGATGGCGAGCTGGTTCAGGCTGGTGTCGATGTCGTACAGCGTGGTTGCGGTGTTGGGGTCGAGGTCGTTGTTGGTGTACGCCGCAGCGGTCAACCCGGTGGCCGGCGTGGTCGCGGGCGGGTAGGTCAGCCCGAGGTCGACGGTGGTCAAACCACCCGGGTTCACATCGTGGCGGAGGTTCTGGCCGGTGTCACTGATGACCCGCAACCGGTCCGCGGCCGGGTTGAAGTCGACGCCGAAGAACTTTCCGGTCAGAGCGACGGTAATCTGGGACACCTTGGTGGCATTGGCGTCGGACTCGTTCAGCGTGTAGACGCCGCCGGCGTTGCCGACGCCGTACAGCCGGTTGTTCTGCACCCGGTAGTCGATGCCGACCAGCCGGTTGTCGCCAGCCAGGCCACTGACTGCCCCGATGGTGAGGGTGCGGCCGGGGTTGTCCACGTCGAAACGGACCAGCCGCTGGCTGGTGGTGAGACCGATCGCCTCCAACGATTCGCTGCCACCCTCGGTGCCGTTCTCAGCTGACGCCATCGGCACCCCAACGAGGGCCGTTGCGCAGGCCAGCGCGGCGGTGAAGCCCAGAATTGTCTTGCGTTGCATAGGGTGCTCCTGTCGTGTCACGCGCCTGCGTTGAGCTGACGCATCCGTCGCCGACCTCATGGTCGGCGCATGGGTGCTTACGTATCCGGGCCGCGGGCTGTTCAATGGCGCGACCGGGGATGACTACTGAGAGGGAGCTTGCGCTGGATCCGAGGCTGACGGGGTCAGTCATCCGGGATGAACGTTTTCTTGAATCCGGCCGTACACAGAGCACGGACCCATCCGTGTGAGCCGGGAGAGGAGGGTGATGGGGCTGCGGCTGGTGCGGTCGGGCACTCACAAGGACGCCCGACCTTCGCTGGCTACGGAGGCCGATGTGCGGCTGGCGTACGACGCCCACGGCGGCGAGCTGTACCGGTTCGCGGTACGCGCCACCGGGGACGACGGTGCGTCACAGGACATCGTGCAGGAGATCTTCCTGCGGGCCTGGCGCTCGGCTGACCGGTTCGATCCCGAGCTGGCCAGCCTGCGGGTATGGCTGTTCGCCATCGCCCGCAACGTCGTGGTCGACCACCATCGGGCGATAGGTGCGCGGCCGTGGCTGCGCGGTCTCACCGACCAACCAGACGACGCGGGGCCTCCGGTTGCCGACCATTCGGAGCATCTCGTGCACGAATGGGTGGTCGAGGCGGCATTGGAGCGGCTCGGTGAGGAGCAGCGGCAGGCGTTGACCGAGACCTATCTCCGTGATCGTCCGTACGCCGAGGTGGCGGCCGAACTGGGGATTCCCGTGGGCACCCTGCGAAGCCGGGTGTTCTACGGACTGAAAGCACTGCGAGTCGTGATGGACGAGATGGAGGTGACGTTGTGACCGAGGATTCGCACCGTGAGTTGCGCGAGTCGCTCGGCGCCTATGTGCTGGGCCATCTCGATCCGGCCGAGGAGGATGCCCTCCGCATCCACCTGGCCGGCTGCGAGCATTGCCGCGCCGACCTCGCCGAACTGCAGCCGGTCGCCAGCGCGCTGGCCAGCGCCCGGCGCCGCCCGGTGACCGGAGGTCCGACCCCGCGGGCGCTGCAGCGTCGGGTCGAGGCTGCGGTAGCCGCCGAGGCCGGCCGCCGCCGCCGGGCCCGCCTCGTCACGTCCGTTGCGACGCTCGCCGCCGCGGCCGCGCTCATCGTCGTCGCGGTGTTCGGGATCACGACGTTCATCGAACGTACGCCGGACGCACCGGTGCCCGAGCAGGTCGCCGTACAGGTCGACACCTCGCTCACCGACGTCACGGCCACCGCCGGGCTGATCGCGCACACGTGGGGAACCGAGATCAAGCTGCAGACGGCCGGACTCGAACTCGGTGCCGATTATCGGGCACTCGTGCGCAGCGCCGATGGCGGGCAGGTTCCGGCCGGGCAGTTCGTCGGCACCGGACCGGACACGATCAACTGCAATCTGCAGACGTCGGTGCTGCGCGAGGATGCAACCGGATTCATGATTCTCGACGACCAGGACCAGGTGGTCATCAGCAGCGACTTCTAGCGGGCAGGAGCCGGTGCGCCTGTGCGCAGTTCCCCGTCGTGCATCGACAGGATGCGGTCGGCGTACCCCCACGTCTCGGGGTTGTGGGTGGCGATCAGGCAGACCGAGCCGGTGCCGATCAACTGACGGAACGCGGTGAAGATGACTTCGGTCCAGTGCGCGTCCTGGTGCGCGGTCGGCTCGTCGGCCAGCACGATCCTCGGGCGCAGCAGCAACGCGCGTGCGACGCAACAGCGCTGCTGCTCACCCAGCGAGGCCTGCCTCGGGTAGCGGTCGGCCAGGTGGGCGATACCGACCGAGGTCATGAGCTCGTGGGCCGCCTTTCCGCCGCGGTCGGCCGGCCCGGCCAGCCGGCCGGGTAGCGACACGTTCTCGCCCACCGTCAGATCCTCCAGCAGGCCTAGGGCCTGCGGGATGAGCGCGAGTTCGCCCCACGACAAGTCCTCCGCGTGCCGCCCGGCCAGCTCACCGCCCCAGGCGAGGGCACCGGCGTCGGCGCGTTCCCAGCCGCACAGCACGTTGAGCAACGTGGACTTGCCCGACCCCGACGGTCCGACCAGGGCGACCAGCTCGCCCGGGCGCAAGGACAGGTCGACCTCGCGCAGCGCATGCACCCGCTCGGCATTTCGTCGGTAGGTCTTGGTCAGCCCGCGACCGGCGACGACGATGACACCGACATTCACCATGACTCCACGACCCTGCCGTGCTCCAGCCGCAGCAGATGGTCCGACGCGGCGACAACCGCCGGATCGTGCGAGGACAGGATGAACGCAACGCCTTCCTCGCGCAGGTCATGCACCGCTTGCAGCACCCGCTCGGCAGAGGCGCTGTCCAGCTCCGCCGTCGGCTCATCGGCGACGACGATCGCCGGGTGGCCGATCACCGCGCAGGCCACCGCGACCCGCTGCTGCTCGCCACCTGACAGTTGCACCGGCCTGTGGCTGGCTCGCTGCTCCAAGCCGAGGGTGCGCAACAACCGGTCGATCTCCTCCGCACCCGACCGCTGCCCGCGCAGTCGCGCGGCCAGCTTCATCTGGTCGACGACAGTGAGGTACTCGATGAGGTTGTCGATCGGATTCTGGAACACGTACGCGACCGACGTACGCCGGAGCGCGCGGCGGCCCCGTGGGCCGAGCCCGGCGACCTCCGTCCCCGCGATGAGCACGGAGCCGTCGCTGGGCCGGTCCACGCACGCCAGGATGCGCAGCAACGAGGACTTGCCCGATCCCGACGGGCCGACGATCGACGTCACCCGGGCGCTCGGGAAGTCCTTGTCGACATCGGCGAGCGCCAACACCTCCTCGTCCGCGGTCCGGTAGACCTTGCGCACCCCCCGGCACATCGCCGCGGGCATCTCGTAGAGGTCGGTGTCCAGGCCAGGTGCGTCGAACCAGTCGTCGTCAAAGCCGCCGCCGGGCGCGGCGTGTCTAGGAGCCAAGTCGGAGCACCTCCGCCATGTCGGCGCGGCTGGCCGCGCGTTGGGCGTACGCCGCCGTGAGCAGGGCCACGGCCAGCGTGGCCGCCGCCGCGGCGATCACCGTGATGGCCGGGACAGTGAGCAACGGTCCGGGCGGACGGGTCGGGTCGATCTCCAGCATCCGGTAGACGACCAGCACAGCGGACCAGGCCAGCGCCCCGCCAACTACGAACGCCAGCCCCAGCAGCAAGGTCAGCTCAAGGATGAGCGAGCGCAGGTGGGAGGCCGGTTTCAGGCCCATCCGGCGGGCCAGAGCGTAGGACGCCACCCGAGTTCGTTGCCGCGTTTCCAAGTACAGCAAGAGGCCGCCGATGGCCACCGCGCCGACAAAGGCGGCCAGCGCCTGCAGGTAGCCGAAGGTCCAGCTGACCGACAGGAAGTTGGCCACCCGGAAGACGGTGTCGGTGCTCTGCACCCGCAACACCCGGATCTCCTCCGGCAGCGCCTCGCGCACGTCGGCTTCGGTGGACGTCGACCAGATCTCGGTGAACCTGCCCGCCGTACGGTCTATCTCGCCGAGTTCGTCGGCCCGCACGATGAGCATCGGATCCGGCGTCCGCCGCCCGGGGAAGGTGTCCGCGCGTCCAACGACGTCCATGTCGACGTCGCGCATCCCGAGCGCGACGGTGGGGTTCTCGCCGCTGATGCCCATGGAGATCGCGTTCACCCCCGGGGAACCGTCGTCGGCTGACAGCGCACCGACCAGTTCCGCCAGCGGCGTGTCGGCGAACCGGTCGTCCCAGTACGCGTAGTCGGGGAAGGTCGCGGGGTCGATGGCGAGGACCGTGACGTCCTGCCCGTCGGTACTGCCGTAGGGGTAGCGGGCGACGATCGTGCCGAGCCGGTCGAGGGCCGCCGATCCGGCGGGGCGGTCGACGGAGATCACGGCGATGTCGCTGCCGACCACGACGCCGGCCTTTGCCTCGAGGGTGTACTCGGTGGTTCCGGTCAGCGCCGAGCCGTAGACGAGGACGCCGATCGGCATGCTGACCGCTGCCAGCAGACCGGCGCTGATCAGCCGGGACGCGGCGACCCGACTCACCGCGAGGTACGGCGCGGGCCTCCACCGCCCGGCCCTGCGGCGTAGCAGCGGCAGTACGGCGGCCAGCAACCGGACGATGAGGATGGCCGAACCCGCGAGGAAGAGCAGGGGGAAGGAGACCAGCAGCAGATTGACCTGCGCGACGTTCTTCTCGATGACGACGCCGTCGCCGCGGCGCAGCTGCAACCACGACGCCAGCGCGGCGGCGAGCAGCAGCAGCTCCCACGGCAGCAGGCTGGCCCAGGACCGCTTGACCCCGATCGTGCGCTCGGTTGCCCCGCGTGCCCGCAGCCCGGCAACGCTGGCCAGCAGGACCATCCCGACCACCAGACCGAGCGCCGCGGTCAGCCCGGCCTGCGCGGGTGCGCTCGCGTCCACGACCGGGCTGGGACCGAGTGCCTTGATCAGCCAGCGGGCCAGCAACCAGCCCAGCACCGTACCGACAATCGCCGGAATCACGAGTTCCAGGGCGGCCTTGCCGGCCAACGCAACCGGACCCACCCCCCGGCTGGACAGCAGTCGCACCTCGCGAACACGCCGATCCGCCCAGTAGCTGCCGGCAGCTGCGACCAGGAGCAGCGCCAGAATGCTGCCGCCCAGCGCGATCGGGATCACCGGACCTCGAAGTCCGTCGGTGATGAGCGTCGTACGGTCGACCATCTCGGGGAGCAGGCCGGTGTCGCCCCGGCGATCAAAGCGATTCTCGATCCCTGACGCCGCAAAGGCTCGATCCCGCTGGTCGACGATGACCCGGGCCTCGGTCAGGGTGAGGCCGTCGGTCTCGATCGGCGAGACCCAGGTGTGGAGCAGCGGGACGAACGAAGCCGCGCTGACCTCCTCGGCCACGGCCGTGGTGGTTGCGATGACCAGACCGGGTGGCGGGGGGTCCACCGACGCCTCGTTCAGGAAAAGGGTCGTGTAGGAGCACCAGTACGGCCGGACCGGGCTCTCGTTGAAGAGGTCGTCGTAGACGCCGACGACCGGGACGGCGGTCGTGTCGATCAGAACGGTGTCGCCGGCAGTCAAGTTGAGCCGCTCCGCGGTGCCGCCCGGAAGCAGCAGACCGTCACCCGGGACGCGGGAGAGAACCGAGATCTGCTCCTGCACTCCGTCCCGATAGAACAGGTGCGTCAGCGTGTTGCCGCCGCCGTTGCTCATCGGGACGCTGCCGTCGGAGTCCACGACCTGGTACGGGGCGGCGAGGCCCACGTCGGTCAGTGCCTGCGACGCGCGAATGGTGCCCGGATCGACTGGCAGTGGTTCGTTGCTGATGCCGCCGAAGCGTTTGCCGGGCCCGATGTCCTGCAACACCGGGTAGGCCGCATCGTCGCATTCGGCGGCGAGTTGAACGCGCAGGGATTCCGACGCCGCGGAGGACAGGAACAGTGCGGCGGAGGAACTGGCACAGGCAAGGATGGCGGCGGCGCCCACCACGGCCAGGATCACCGCCGGTTGCCCGAAGGAGAGCAGCGGCGCGCGAGTCCAGGGTGGCAGCAGCAGTACACCACCGCGGCGGCGTGGCGGCGTTCCGGCCTGCGTCCGACCTCGGGTAGCCGGCCGGGTCGGCTCGAGCAACGTCACCCGGGGAACCCTAAGGGAGTCCATCAGCACGGACGTAGCCTCGTATCCGGATCGTTGCGACCGCTGAGTCACTGCGCCAGCACGGCTGCGGCGAGAATGCTGCCGGATCGTTGATTTTCGGTTGGTCGCTCGCTGGGATCGGCAGAGAATCGTCGGATGTCCGCTGCGCTGATCGCCCGCGACATCGGGGTGGCCCGCGGCTCCGTACCGGTATTGTCGGGGGTCTCCGTCTCGGTGCACGCCGGCGTGCGGCTGGCCGTGGTCGGCCCGAACGGCGTGGGCAAGACGACCCTGCTCAGGGTGCTCGCCGGCGAGCTGGTGCCGGACGAGGGTTCGGTGCGGCTGCTCCCACCGTCCGGCGTAGTCATCCACGTCGCGCAGGAGCTTTCGATCCAGCCGGGGGAGACGGTGCTGGACTACCTCGGCCGCAGCTCCGGCGTCGCCGTGCGCGAGAGCGCCATGTCGGCCGCCGCCGAGGCGCTCGGCGAGGGGCAGGCGCATCCGGTGGCCGCCGGCGACTCGTACGACGCGGCATTCCAATCGTGGCTGGTTGCCGGCGGCGCCGATTTCGCCGAGCGGGCTGCCGAGATCTGCGACCGGCTCGGGCTGCATGTCGACGTGGCGACCCGCGGTACCGAACGGCTCTCCGGCGGGCAGTCCGCCCGGCTGCGGCTCGCGTCGGCGCTGGTCAGTCGCCCCGACGTACTGCTGCTCGACGAGCCCACCAACGACCTGGACCTGGCCGGCCTGACCGCCCTGGAGTCGCTGGTGATGTCGACCTCGGCCGGCGTCGTGCTGGTGTCTCACGACCGGGAGTTTCTCGGGCGGACGGTGACCGGCGTGGTCGAGATCGACGAGTTCACCCGGATGTCGTCGGCGTACGCCGGTGGCTGGCAGTCCTATCTGGAGGAACGCGCCGCCGTCCGTGCTCGCGCTGAGCAAGAGTACGAGCAGTACGCCGAGCTGCGTGCCGATCTGGTGCGGCGGGCGCGTCGGCAGCGGGAGTGGGCGCGGACAGGCGCGGCGCGGTCGGGGAACCCTGCGCGGGAGCCGGACAAGCACATCAGGTTCCGCGAGGTTCAGCGGGCGCAACGGACCGGCGCCAAGGCGGCGGCGACGGATGCCGCCTTGGAACGGCTGGCGGCGGTCGAGGAACCGCGAGAAGCATGGGAGCTTCGGCTGCACATTGCCTCGGCCGGACGCGGCAGCGATCTCGTGTTCTCCCTCCGAGATGCGGTCGTTGAACGAGGCGACGTCCGACTCGGCCCACTGGACTTGTCGGTGTACGCCGGCGAGCGGATTCGTCTCGTCGGCCCGAACGGCTCCGGCAAGTCGACCCTCATCGAGGCACTGCTCGGACGTCTCCCGCTCCGGTCCGGCACGGCGTACCAGGGGCCGGGTGTCGTCGTCGGCGAGATGGAGCAGACCCGATCGGTCCTGCGCGGCACCGAGCCCGTACTCGATGTCGTGCGCGGGCTCACCGGTGCGGACGTGGGGGAGACCCGGACGCTGCTTGCCAAGTTCCGGGTCGGAGCGGATGTCGTGCTGCGTCCCGCGGATTCGCTGTCTCCCGGTGAGCGGACCCGGGTGGGACTGGCGCTGTTCCAGGCTCGCCGCGTCACCTGCCTGGTGCTCGACGAGCCGACAAACCATCTGGATCTGCCGGCCATCGAGCAGCTGGAGCAGGCTCTGGACGGCTACGACGGCACCCTGCTGCTCGTCACGCACGACCGCCGGCTCGCATCGTCGGTCCGGCTCAACCGCGACATCGACGTCTTGTCGCTGCGAGCATGATCCGGCTCGTCGTCAGCGACCCGGCGGATCCGCGGCTGGACGACTTTCGGGATCTGACGGTCGCCGATCGTCGACCAGATCGTCCTGGTGGCCGGGGAGCGGTGATCGCCGAGGGTGTCGTCGTCGTCCGCCGGCTGCTCGGCTCGCCGTACCGGATCCGTGCCGTTCTCGGGGTGGCGGCGCGCATCAACGACCTGCTTCCTGACCTGTCCACTGTGGACGTTTCGGCGTACGTAGTAACGCCGCAGGTGATGTCCGACGTCGTCGGCTTCCATCTCAACCGGGGCGTGCTCGCGGTGGCGGACCGGGGCAGCCCTCCTCAGGTGGAGGAGCTCCTCGCCGGGGACCGGTTGCTGATCCTGGAGGGGATCAACGATCACGAGAACCTGGGCGCGCTGTTCCGCAATGCAGCCGCCCTGGGTGTCGACGCGGTGCTGCTCGGCCACCGGTGTGCGGACCCGCTGTACCGTCGCTCGGTGCGGGTGTCGATGGGCCACGTTCTCCGGCTGCCGTTCGCGACGCTGCCGCGATGGCCGGACGACCTGAGAGCGGTCAGGGCCGCCGGGCACAGCGTTCTTGCCCTGACGCCCCGTACTGGGGCGGTGCCGTTGCCCGAGGTCGATCCGACGCGGCACCCTCGTGCAGCTCTGTTGGTCGGTGCGGAGGGGCCGGGCCTGAGCGAAGGAGCGCTGGCGGTTGCCGACGTACAGGTCCAGATTCCGATGGCCGCGGGCGTCGACTCGCTCAACGTCGCGATCGCCGCGGCGATCGCCTGCTATCACCTGGGCAGCCGGTGACCCGACGGATCGAGGTACCGGCGGAGCGGCTCGCCGGCTGGTACGACCGGTTCGCCGTTCACAACGGTGAGCTGGCGTGGGAGGCCCGGCCGGACAGCGTCACGGTGCGCGCGGCGAACGGGGCGACGGCCGTGTGCACGGTCCCGTTCGCACCGCTGATGGGCGATCCGGCTGCGCCGTACGCCGGGCTGGTCGAGCATGCCCTGCTCGACCGACGGGTCGGAGTACTGCTCGTCCGCAAGGGCGGCTATGCCGCAGGTGTGTTCGTCGGACCGGACCTGGTCGCCTCGAAGGTCGGCTCGCGATTGGTTCAAGGCCGCGCAGCGGCCGGCGGCTCATCCCAGCAGCGGTTCGCCCGCCGCCGGGAGAACCAGGCCAGGCAGGCCTACGCCGCGGCGGCGGACTGCGCGGCGCGGGTGCTGCTGCCCGAGGTGGCCACGCTCGACGCGGTGGTGCTCGGCGGGGACCGGCGGGCGGTGGACCTGACCCTCGCCGACCCGCGGCTCGAACAGCTGCGGTCCCTCGTCGTCGATCAGCTGCTACCCGTCCCGGACCCCCGGCAGCGGGTGCTGCTGGCCGCTCCGGCGCAGTTCCGGGCGGTGCACATCGAACTCACCGATCCGGCCTCCCTGGTGGTCGGTTAGACCCTGCCGGTGGCGGTCAGTTCCCGGTGAACCTTCGAATCGGTTTCAGGCGGGGCCAGCGGCGACGGGGCGACCCGCAACACCCGCGCCAGGCCGTCGGGCAGCCACCAGTTCCACCGGCCGAACAGGCTGACCAACGCCGGGACGAGCAGCGCCCGCACGATGGTGGCATCGATCAGGATGCCGACGCCGAGCGCAGTGCCGAGCACCTTGATGTCGGTGCCGGGCGCCGAGGCCAGCGCGGAGAACGCGAAGAAGAGGATCAGCGCCGCGGAGGTGACCAGCCGCCCGGTCCGCCCGATCCCGGTCACCACGGCCGCCGAGGTCGACCCGGACTTGTCGTACTCCTCGCGCATTCTGGCCAGGATGAAGACCTCGTAGTCCATGGACAGTCCGAACAGGAACGCGAAGATCACTACCGGCAGCCAGAACGTGATCGCCCCGGTTGGCGACACCCCGAAGATGGCGTCCGAACCGTTGCCCTGCTGCCAGAAGAACACCACGGTGCCGAATACAGCGGCGAGTGAGATGAGGTTGAGCAGCACCGCCTTTATCGGCAGCAAGATCGACCGGAACGTCCGCACCAGCAGCACGAATGTGATCGCGGCGATCAGGAGCAGGACATAGGGGAATTTGTCGTAGACGGCACTGGAGTAGTCCTCCACCGCAGCACCCGCCCCGCCGACACCGACGGAGCCGGTCGTGGCGCCCTCGATGGCGGCGCGTACGTCGGCGACCACGGCCGTCCCGTCGCTGTCCACGGTCTCCTGCTCCGGGATGACGTCGACGATCGCGGTGCCGTCGGCTTCGGCCCCGACGACTGCGGTCCGGATGCCCTCGACCCCGGCCGCTGCCCCGACGGCGGCCTCGGCCTGGTCAGCCGGCACCAGCACCTGGATCGGGGTGAGCACGCCGGTGCCGATGCCGCCGTCGCGCAGCAGCTCCACGCCGTCGAACGACGGGCCGTTGCGGGCCAGCGACTCGAGGCCGGACTGCCCGATCCGCAGGCTGAACACCGGGAGGATCAGGACCGCCAGGGCCACGAGCGCGACTGCGGTGGCTAGGAACCGCTGCGCCACGATTGCTCGCGCCCACGCCGACCAGCCGCGGGAGGCAGCGCCTTCCTTGCGGATCCGCGGGACGTCGATCCGCGGGCCGATCGAGGACAGCAGCGCGGGCAGCAGGGTCAGCACGACCGCGACGCTGACCAGCGGTATCAGCATGCCGCCGAGCCCCATGCTGCGCAGGAACGGCACCGGCACCACGAGCAGCGCCAGCAGGCTGATCGCGACGGTGACGCCCGACGCGACCACGGCGTGTCCGGCGGTCTGCATCGCCACGACGACGGCGTCATGATTGTCGCGGCCGTGCGCACGCTCTTCGCGCCAGCGTGACACCAGCAGCAGCGAGTAGTCGATCGCCACCCCGAGGCCAATCAGGGAGATCAGGAACTGCACCACGAAGTTGACGTCGGTGATCGTCGTCAGCCCGAGCACGAGCAGGAATGTGGTCAGAATCGACACCGCCGCGATGAGCAGCGGCAGCAGCGCCAGGAACGAGGCGTAGACGAACAGCAGCACCGCAAAGGCGCCAACGGCTCCGAGCAACGTCTCCAGGAGCACGCTCGGCCCCTCGGTGTCCCCGCCGGCCGACAGCAACCCGTACGACGTCAGGTTCGGCTCGAATCCGGCCGCCTCGGCGGCCTGGGTGAAGACCGGGCCGAACTGGGCCTCGACGCCGGGGCCGAAGCCGGCCGGCAGCGGACCCTGCACCAGGCCGAATGTGGTTCGTCCGTCGTCGGAGACGAACGACTCGTCGCCGGTGCTGCCGAAGTCGACGACTCGCAGGTTCGGCAGCTGGTTGCGAATCTCGTCGTACACAGCGGTGACGGCGGGCAGGTTGTCGGCAACCGCCTGCCCCTCCGGCACGGTGAGCAGGGGGATGAACGTGTCGAAACTCGTGACGCCGTAGGTCTCCTCGATCTGCCGCTCGGTCTCGTAGCCGGGCTGGCCGGGCAGCGAGAAGTCGAACGAGAGCCGGTCGGTCAGCTGCCCGGCCGCAGCGCCGCCCGCGACGAAGAGGGCCAGCCAGCTGAGGCAGACCAGCAGACGATGGCGCAGAACGAACTCGGCGACACGCTTCACGGGCTCTCCAGACGGCGCAGCGGTTGATGATCATGACTGAACGAGCGAAGCGTCCCACAACGAGGTAATGGCAGTATCAGGGATTACCCTGATGTTCCACCGGCGCTTGTCAGACCAGGCTGTCCAGCCAGGCCTGGTGCAGGTCGGCAAAGGCGCCGCTTCCGCCGATCAGATCGGCTGCCGCGCCGTCCTCGACGATCCGCCCGTCGGACATCACCAGAACCCGGTCGGCGATCTCCACGGTGGACAGCCGGTGCGCGATGATCAGCGCCGTTCGGTCGGTCAGGATCGTCCGCAGAGCGCGCTGGACCAGCCGCTCGCTGGGCACGTCCAGCGAGGAGGTCGCCTCGTCCAGGATCAGGATCGCCGGGTCGGCGAGGAAGGCCCGCGCGAACGACACGAGCTGCCGCTGGCCGGCGGACAGCCGCCCGCCACGCTTGCGGACGTCGGTGTCGTAACCCTCGGGCAGCGCGGTGATGAACTCGTGCGCCCCGATCGCTTGCCCGGCCTGCTCGATGTCGGCCCGGCTGGCCGACGGTCTGCCGAGGGCGATGTTCTCGGCGACACTGCCGGAGAACAGGAAGCTCTCCTGCGTCACCATGACCACCGCCCGGCGCAGATCAGCGTCGGTCAGGTCGCGCACGTCCACGCCGTCGACGGTGACGGACCCCTCGTGAGGGTCGTAGAAGCGGGCCAGCAGGCGCGCCAGCGTCGACTTGCCGGCGCCGGTCGCGCCCACGAGCGCCACGGTCTGCCCGGCCGGGATCCTCAGGTCCAGCCGCGGCAGCACGACGGCGGCCTCGGCGTCGGAGCGGTAGCCGAAGCGCACCGCGTCGAAGTGCACCGTGCCCTGCGGTGACTCCAGCGAACGGGGGTACGCGGGCGCCGGGACCGTCGCGGACTCCTCCAGTACGCCGGACAGCTTCTCCAGCGCCGCCGTCGCGGACTGGAAGGAGTTGTAGAGCACCGACAGGTCCTCCATCGGCGCGAAGAAGCGGCGCAGATAAAGCAGAAAGGCCACCAGGACACCGACCTCGATCTCGCCGCTGATCGTGCGGTACCCGCCGTACAGCAGGACCGCGCCGATGGTGAGGTTGCCGAGCAGCATGATGCCCGGCTCGAAGACCGCGATGAGCTGCCAGGCCCGCCGGTTGGCTGCCTTGTAGTCGTCGGCGACCTCCTCGAAGATCTCCTGGTTGCGCGGCTCGCGGCGGAACGCCTGCACCGCCCGGATGCCGCCAAGGGACTCCGCGAACTGCACGATCAGCAGCGCCACGGTCTCCCGGGTACGCCGGTAGCTCAGCGTCGAGTTCTTGCCGAACCACCGGAACATCAGGAGCAGCAGCGGGAAGCTGAGCAGCACGACGAGGGCGAGCGGCGCGTCGAGCACCAGCAGGATCACGCCGATCGACACGATCGACAGCACCGCCATCACGAGCTCGTCCAGACTCTCGTCCAGCAGCTCGCCGATGGTTTCCACGTCGCTGGTCAGCCGGGAGATGACCCGCCCGGAGGTGTACTTCTCGTGGAATGACAGCGACAGCCCCTGCAGGTGGTTGAACACCCGGCGCCGCAGCTGGAACAGCATCGCCTGCCCGACGTATCCGCTGCGGGTGAAGAAGAACCAGCGCAGCGCCCCCTGCGCCACCGCCGAGAGCATGAACAGGCCGAACACGATGAACAGCGTGCTCGGGCCGTCACCGGCCAGGATCTGCGGAATGCCGTCGTCGATCCCGACCGCGATCAGGTACGGACCGGCCATACCGGCGGCGTTCTGCAACAGCACCGCCCCAGCCACGGTCCAGAGCGCCGCTTTGTGCGGCCGAGCAAGCGACCTGAGCAGCCGCCGGCTCCGTTCGCGTAGAAAGACGCCGCCCGCCACGCTGATCTCGGCGGCATCCTCGGAGGCGACCCCGCGCCACGGCGACTCGGCGGTAGTCATCGCGACGCCCCCACGGGAAGCTCGAGGTCGTCGTCGAAGTCGGCCTCAGCGGACAGGATCTGCCGGTAGGCCGGAACCGTGTCAAGCAACTCGGTGTGGGTGCCGACCGCGGTGATCCGACCGCCGGAAAGCAGCGCCACCCGGTCGGCGAGCAACACAGTCGACGGCCGGTGCGCGACGACGAGCGCAGTGGTCGTGGCAAGCACGTGCCGCAGCGCCTCCTCCACCAGGCCCTCGGTGTAGACGTCCAGCGCCGAGAGCGGGTCGTCAAGAACGAGCACCCGCGGACGGCCGAGCACCGCGCGGGCCAGGGCCAGCCGCTGCCGTTGGCCGCCGGACAGGGACAACCCCTGCTCTCCGATCCGGGTGGCCAGCCCCCACGGCAGCTCGTAGACGAAACCGGCCTGGGCGATGTCGATGGCCTCGGCGATCTCGGCGTCGGTGGCGTCGATCCGGCCCAGCGCGAGGTTCTCCCGCACGCTCGCCGAGAACAGCGTCGGATCCTCGAACGCCGTGGCGACGACTCGCCGGAGGCTGCTGAGCGTGACGTCACGGATGTCGACCCCGTCGATCGTGATCCGGCCGGAGGTGACGTCGTACAGGCGGGGGACGAGAGCGGTGAGCGCGGTCTTGCCACTTCCGGTGGCGCCAACCAGCGCGACGGTCTCACCCGGCTCGATCGTCAGGTCCACGTTGCTGAGGACGTTCTGATTGCTGCCAGGAAAGCGGAAACTCACCTCCTCGAACCGCAGCAGACCGCGCACCTCACCCAGGTCGCGGGCGCCGGGCGTGTCCTGCACTGCCGGTTCGGTGTCGAACACGTCGTACAGCCGGTCGGCGGCGGTGGCCGACTCCTGACCGATCGCCAGGATCCAGCCCATCGCCTCGATCGGCCACGCAAGCATGACCACCAGCGCGACGAACGCGACCAGGCTGCCGAGGCTGAGATCGCCCCGGCTGACGGCCAACGCGCCGAAGAGCAGGACGACGCCGAGGAGGACCTGCGGGACGAGGTCCAGGATGCTCCAGAACTTCGCCAGGATGCGCACCTTGCCCAGCGAAGCCGTCCGCAGCCGCCGAGCCTCGCGCAGGAACCGGGCGCCGATCTGCCGCCGGCGACCGAGCGCCTTGATGATGCGGATGCCGACGGCGGACTCCTCCACCACGGTGGCGACGTCGCCCTCGAGGTCCTGACATTGGCGGGAGGCCACGATGTACTCCCGCTCGAAGCTCATCGTCATGAGGACGACCGGGATGGCGCTGAGCGCGACCACGAGGCCGAGCGGCCAGTACAGGCGGAACAGCAGCACCGTGACGACCGCGAAGAGCATGACGTTGACGATCAGGAAGATGACGCCGAAACCGAGAAAGCGCCGGATCGTCGTGAGGTCGCTCGTCGCCCGCGTCACGAGCTGACCGGTCTGGGCTCGGTCGTGGTAGGCGACCGGCAGCCGCTGCAGATGGGCGTACAGGTCGTTGCGGAGCTGCGTCTCCATGTCCAGCATGCAAAAGGACTGCACCCAGCGCCGGACGAACCCGAACACCGCCTCGCCGATTCCGAACGCGATCGCGAGCGCGCCCAGGGCCCACAGCCCCGACGTCTCCCCGCGGGCGACCGGTCCGTCGATCACCCGGGCGGAGACCAGCGGCACCGCCAGCTCGGCGAACACGGTGAACAGCGCCGCCACGCCCATCACGAGCAGCTGACCCTTGTACGGCGCCAGGTAGCTACGCAACCGCCACAGGGACCGGAAACTCCTGGCTGCGGGTACGGGCTGGTCGGCTGACATGGCTCAGGCAGGCTAACTCCGGGGACCGACACAACGACACCGAGTTTCGCCGCCAGCGCAGCCGCCGGACGTGCGGCCGAAGTCAGGTCAGCTGCGCTTGCGGCGTACGCCGAAGACAATGTCTTCCCACGAGGGGATGCGGGCGCGGTGCTCGCGCTCCTCGTCGGTCGCCGCCGGCGCCGGACCCGGGTCGACAGATTCGCCGTCGCGTGGGCGCTCCTCGACCGCTACCGAGCCGCTGGACTCGACCGAGTAGCCGGCGTCGTACGCCGGTGGTGCCCCGACC
>Ga0136622_10000040_pt1 | contig 40659 bp, 37 predicted proteins | sample AntDrymUQ4482106_2_FD_104803 | JGI IMG/M metagenome (GOLD analysis project Ga0136622, IMG submission 104803) | Polar desert sand microbial communities from Dry Valleys, Antarctica - metaG UQ448 (21.06) | ecosystem: Environmental > Terrestrial > Soil > Desert | place: Antarctica: Dry Valley...
AGGATGAACTGCTCGCCGCCCTCGAGGCGGTAGATGCCCAGCTCGAACTCCTGCACCGGTGGAGCGAACAGCTCCCCGCCGTCGACCCCGGCCGGTTGCGGCGCCCACAAAGGGGGCGGCATCGGCGCGAAGTTGGTGATCTCCAGCAGCTCGGCCCGGTCGACGTGCTTGGGGGTCAGCCCCGCTCGCACGACGTTGTCAGAGGAAGCCATGATCTCGATCGCGAACCCGCTGGTGTACGAGTGGATGACGCCGGCGTCGATGAACATCGCCTCACCCGCCGCGAGGACCACGTGGTTGAGCAGCAGCGTGACGAGCACACCGGGATCGTCGGGGTAGCGGTCGATCAGGGGCACGGTCGCGGCGTAGACGCGCAACTGTTCGCGCTCCAGGTGGTCCGCGGGCGTGACGGTCGGCCGCTGCCGCAGCGGGGGCCGGTGCGCCGATGCCTCCGCGGCGGTGGCCGCTGCCCGCAGCTGCTGCAAGCGCGACCGCAGGCTGTCGCGGTCCATGGCGAAGAGCTCGGTGGCCACTTCGCGAAGCGTCTGGAACGGCGTCAGCGTGTTCTCGATCCGGTCCGCGAGCAGGTCCAGCCAGGGGACCCGCAGCCCGCGCAGGATCGCGGCCGTCTTGGCGGTGGCACGAAACCCCGCCATGCCCTCGAACCGGGTGAGAGCGAAGACCAGCTCGGGCTTGTGCCACGGGTCCTGGTAGCTGCGCTCGGGCGCGGACCGGGCAAGACCCTGCGCCTCCTGCTCGGCGAATCCGATGCGGGCCCGTTCGCTGGTCGGGTGCACCTGCAGTGACAACGGTTCGGCGACCGCCAACAGCTTCAACAGGTACGGCAGGCGCGCGCCGAACGCGGTGTCGACCTGCTCACCGAGCATGGCCTTGGCGTCCTCGGCGACGGCCTCGTCGAGCGATCGGCCGTCGGCGAGCCGCGACGGGTCTCCTGGATGCGCACCGAGCCACAGCTCCGCGCACGGTCGGTCGCCGTAGTCGCCCCCGCACATGGCCGGGATGTGCGTACGCGACCCCCATGCGTAATGGCGCACCGGATTGACCAACGGGTGCATCATGCGGCCAAGTCTGTCACGCTAGGATGCATCACTTGGCTCAGAAGGGGTACGGTCCCGGACGTGGAACTCGAAGAGCGCGCCGGCGACGCCGCGGCTGTGGATGCTGGTCGCGTCGACGGCCAGGTGTACGACGCCATCGTCGTCGGTGGCGGTCCTGCAGGCCTCAGCGGCGCAACGGTCCTCGGTCGCTTCCGGCGCAGCGTCGTGGTGATCGACGCCGGTCGCCTGCGCAACGCGGCAGCGGCGCACTCCCAGGGATTCTTCACCCGCGACGGGACTTCACCGGGCGATCTCGCAGCGGCGGGACGCGCCGAGGCTGTCAGCTACGGCGCCACGATCCTCGATGACACCGTCACCGAGGTCGAGAGAGTCGCGTCCGGCTTCCTCGCGCACACCGCTTCCGGTCGAGCGGTCCGGGGGCGGCGTCTGCTCGTGACGACCGGCCTCGTCGATGACCTGTTGGGCCTGCCGGGGCTCGCTGAGCGATGGGGACGCGATGTTCTGCACTGCCCGTTCTGCCACGGCTGGGAGGTGCGCGACCGGCCGACCGTCGTGGTCGCCGGCACCGCGATGGACACCCACACGGCGCTGCTGCTCACCCAGCTGACCAAGGATCTGACGCTGCTCATCGGCTCCAGCGACATGGCCTGGATCAGTGGCGAGGAGCAGGAGATGCTCTGCGCCGCCGGTGTCGACATCGTGCAGGACCTGGTGCGGGAGATCGTCATCGAGGACGACCGGGTCGTAGGGATACGCACCGGGTCCGGCGACTTGGTCGCCGCCGAGATCGTGTACTCGAGCCCCCCGATGCTGGCCCAGGACGAGTTGCTGACCGGTCTCGGTGCAGACATTGTCACCTCCGACCTGGGACCCGTGGTCGACGTCGACGAGTGCGGTCTGACATCCCTCCCCCACGTCTGGGCTGCCGGTAACGCCGTCGATCCCGGTGCGCAGGTCGTGCACGCCGCCAGCGCCGGCTACCGGGCGGCGACCCAGATCGTCGACAGCCTGGTGCTGGAGGACCTCGCGGCGACAGTCCGTGAGGCCTCGCAACGGGGATGAGGCAGTCGCGGCCGGCGTACCGATGGCGCCGACATTGCTAGGGTTTCGGCCATGAAGATCTCCGTGATCGGCCTTGGCTACCTCGGTGCGGTGCATGCGGCTGCGATGGCGAAGCTCGGTCACGACGTCATCGGCCTGGACGCGGACGCGACCCGGGTCTCGGTGTTGAGCGGGGGGCAGGCACCGTTCTTCGAGCCCGGGCTGCCGGAGCTGTTGGACGAGGCGTTGTCGACCGGGCGGTTGCGGTTCTCCACCGACTACGCCGACGTCGAGGGCGCGACCGTGCACTTCGTCTGCGTCGGTACGCCACAGAAGTGCGCGGAGAACGCGGCGGACCTGCGCTTCATCGATGCCGCGTTCGCCGAGCTGCTCACGCACCTGGCCGATGGTGACGTGGTCGTCGGGAAGTCGACCGTACCGGTCGGCACCGCCGAACGGCTGGCCGAGGAGATGGTAGCGACCGCGCCCGGGGCGGCCCTGGTGTGGAACCCCGAGTTCCTGCGTGAGGGTCTCGCGGTGCAGGACACCTTGCACCCCGATCGGTTGGTCTACGGACTGGCCGCGGGAGACGAGACGTCCGAGACGGTCCTGAACGAGGTGTACGCGACTCCGCTGTCCGAGGGCATCCCGCTGGTGGTGACCGACTACGCGACCGCTCAGCTGGTCAAGGTGGCGGCGAACTCTTTCCTGGCGACCAAGATCAGCTTCATCAACGCGATGGCCGAGCTGTGCGAGACGACCGGTGCCGACGTGACCCAGCTCGCCGACGCGATCGGCCACGACGTGCGGATCGGGCGCAAGTTCCTCAACGCAGGGCTCGGGTTTGGCGGCGGGTGCCTGCCCAAGGACATCCGTGCGTTCATGGCGCGCGCGGGAGAGCTGGGGGCCGACCAGGCGCTGGCGTTCCTGCGCGAGGTCGACTCGATCAACATGAGGCGCAGGGTGCGCATGGTGGATCTGGCGCGCGACGTCTGCGGCGGGTCGATCGTCGGTCGCAAGGTCGCCGTTCTCGGAGCGGCGTTCAAGCCCAACTCTGACGACGTCCGTGACTCGCCGGCGCTTAGCGTCGCCGCGCAGATGCAGCTGCAGGGCGCGGAGGTGGTCGTCACCGATCCCCAGGCGATCGCCAACGCCGAGGCGAAGTACCCGGACCTGACCTACGTGTCCTCGGCCGAGGAGGCCGCCGCCGACGCCGAGCTGGTGCTGCTGCTGACCGAGTGGGCCGAGTACGTGCAGCTGGACCCGCGAGCGCTGGGCAAGGTCGTCGCCGAGCCGCGCATCCTCGACGGCCGAAATGTCCTGGACCCTGCCGCTTGGCGGGACGCGGGGTGGACGTACCGCGCCCTCGGTCGCCCCTGACGCCGGGCGGCGTGTCGGCGGGCGTCGTCGATTCGGAGTGCACCCGCGGACCCCAATAGACTGACGGCCTCATGAGTGAATCCCCCGAGCACGTCATAACGGTCGAGACGACCCCTGAGGTCACCTTCGGCGACCTCGTCGAGGACGAGCGCCTCCTCACGGCGCTGTCCGACGTCGGGTACGAGAGCCCGACGCCGATCCAGGCGGCGATCATCCCGCCCATGATGGCCGGCGATGACGTGGTCGGCCTGGCCCAGACCGGCACCGGCAAGACCGCGGCGTTCGCCGTCCCGATCCTTTCCAAGATCGATGTCCACCGCCGCAACCCCCAGGCGCTCGTGCTCGCACCCACCCGGGAGCTGGCCCTTCAGGTCGCTGAGGCCTTCGCCACGTACGCCGCCCACATTCCCGGGCTGCACGTCCTTCCGATCTACGGCGGCCAGGGGTACGGCGGCCAGCTCGCCGGACTGAAGCGCGGCGCGCACATCGTCGTCGGCACCCCCGGACGGGTCATCGACCACCTCGACAAGCGCACGCTCGACCTGTCCGGCCTCGACCACCTCGTGCTCGACGAGGCCGACGAGATGCTCAAGATGGGCTTCCAGGAGGACGTCGAGCGGATCCTGTCCGACACGCCGGAGTACAAGCAGGTGGCACTGTTCTCCGCGACCATGCCCTCGGCCATCCGCAAGATCTCCAAGAAGTACCTGCACGATCCCGTCGAGATCCTCGTCAAGACCAAGACGGTGACGGCCGCCAAGACGAGGCAGCGCTACATCCAGGTCTCGCAGCACCAGAAGCTCGACGCGCTGACCCGCATCTTGGAGGTCGAGGTCGGTGACGCGATGCTCGTGTTTGTGCGCACCAAGAAGGCCACCGAGGAGCTCGCCGAACGGTTGCGCGCCCGCGGCTTCTCCGCTGCCGCGATCAACGGCGATCTCGTCCAGGCGCAGCGCGAACGCACCATCAACCAGCTCAAGTCTGGCGCCCTCGACATCCTCGTGGCGACCGACGTCGCCGCGCGCGGTCTCGACGTCGAGCGCATCAGCCACGTCGTCAACTACGACATCCCCCACGACACCGAGGGTTACATCCACCGCATCGGTCGCACGGGGCGGGCCGGGCGTGAGGGTGAGGCGCTGCTGTTCGTCACGCCGCGCGAGCGCCGGCTGCTCACCTCCATCGAGAAGGCCACCCGCCAGCCGCTGACCGAGATGGGGTTGCCGTCGGTCGACGACGTCAACGCCACCAGGGTCGCGAACTTCGCCGACTCGATCACCAACAGCCTCGGTTCGGACGACGTCGCGTTCTTTCGCGGGTTGCTCGAGCAGTACATCCAGGAGCACGACGTACCCGTGGTCGACGTCGCCGCCGCGCTCGCGGTGATGACGCAGGACGACAAGGCCTTCCTACTCAGGTCCGAGCCCGCCCCGGCTCGCCGGGAGCGCGACACCGGCCGCGGTACGTTCGCCGGTGATCGGCCCGCGCGCCCCGAGCGGAGCCGCCGTACCGACAAGGAGATGGCCGTCTACCGGCTCGCGGTGGGCAAGCGTCACAAGGCGATGCCGGGTTCGATCGTCGGTGCAATCGCCAACGAAGGCGGGTTGCACCGCTCCGACTTCGGCAACATCTCGATCAGGGTCGACCACTCCCTCGTCGAGCTGCCGGCCGACCTGCCGGCTGGCACCCTCGACCGGTTGGCGCGTACTCGCATCTCTGGCCACCTCATCCACATCCAGCGCGACAGCGGTGCGCCGAAGCCGCACCGCAAGGGCGGTGGCGCGAAGGCCAAGGCCGCTGGCGCCGCACCGGACGAGAAGCCCCGAAAGCCCCGCCACAAGTAGTTCGAGCCGCCGGCCGACGAGCTCGGCGAGCTTGGTCTTTGGACAACCCAATTCGCGTTCTCTCCTGGTGCGCAAAGTGCCCACCGGTGGACCTCCGCCCGGGCCATTCGTGCAAACTCGGCGGTGACGCATGCCGGAGGGGCCGTACGTGCAGACTCGTGCGGTGGCGGCGGAGCGCTAGCGGCTCTTGCGGGGGACCAGCTCCTGCAGCTTCTCCTTGATGCCGGTCTTGATCACGCCGACGGCATCTTCGTCACCACCGAAGATCGCCGCGGCCGAGTTGCGGATCTGCTCCAGCGTCGCGTGCGGCGGGATCGGCGGCACGTCGGCGTTGCAGTGCACGTCGAGCACGGTCGGACGGTCGGCGGCCAGTGCCGCGTCCCATGTGGGCCGACCGCGTCTGGGTCGGTGACCGTGATGGCGTTGAGCCCGATGCCGGCGGCGAAGTCGGCGTACGACACCTCAGGCAGCGACTGTGACTCGACCAGCTTGGGGTCACCCTCCATTCCGCGCATCTCCCACGTCACCTGGTTGAGGTCGTTGTTATGCAGCACCGCGACGATGAGACGCGGGTCACTCCACTCGTGGTAGTAGCGCTTGACCGTCAGGAGCTCGGCCATGCCGTTCATCTGCATAGCGCCGTCGCCCTCGAAGGCGATCGCCACCCGTTCGGGATGCGCGAACTTCGCGCCGATCGCGTACGGGACCGCGTTTCCCATCGTCGCGAGCGTGCCCGACAACGAGCCGCGCTGGCCTTCGCGGAAACGGATCTGCCGGGCGTACCAGTTGGCGGCCGAGCCGGAGTCGCCGGTGACGATCATGTCATCGGGCGAGCGATCGTTGAGCTCGGCGAACAGGCGCTGCGGGTTCACCGGCGGCGCGTCACTGTGAGCGCGGCGCTCCATGACCTCCCACCAGTCGGCAACGCCCGCTTCGATCGTGTCGCGCCAGGACCGATCGGTCTTGCGCTCGAGCAACGGGATCAGCGCGTCCAGCGCGGCCGACGCATCAGCGACCATGTTCAGCTCGTACGGGTAGCGCATGCCGATGAAAGCGCCGTCGACGTCGATCTGAATAGCGCGTGCCGTGTCGAGCCCGGGCAGGAACTGCGTGTACGGGAAGTTCGAGCCGACCGTCAGCAGCGTGTCGCAGTCACGCATCATCTCATAGCTGGGCCGGGTGCCGAGCAGCCCGATCGAACCGGTGACGTACGCGAGGTCGTCGGGCAGCACGTCCTTGCCGAGCAGCGCCTTGGCGATGCCCGCACCGAGCAGGTCGGCGACCGCGAGCACCTGAGCTGCCGCGCCGCGCGCTCCCTGGCCGATCAGGATCGCCACCTTCTCCCCGGCGTTGAGGATCTCCGCCGCCCGCGCGACAGCAGCGGGGTCGGGCACTGCTGTCGGCCACGTCATCCCGAGACTGGAAGGCACCTCCTTGAACGCGTGGCCCGGTGGAGAGTACTCGAGCTCCGGCACGTCACTCGGCACGATGATCGCGGTCGGAGCCCGGCGGGTGGTCGCGATCCGGATCGCGCGGTCGATGAGGTTGGGGACTGCTCCGGGACGCTCGCGACCTGGACGAAGTCGCTGGCCACGTCCTTGAAGAGGCTGAGCAGGTCGACCTCTTGCTGGTACGACCCACCGACGGCGCTGCGTTCGGTCTGACCCACGATCGCCACGACCGGGACGTGGTCGGCCTTGGCGTCGTACAAGCCGTTGAGCAGGTGGATGGCTCCAGGACCGGAGGTGGCCAGACACACGCCGACCTTGTCAGTGAACTTCGCGTAGCCGACCGCCTCGAACGCCGACATCTCTTCGTGCCTCGACTGGATGAAGCGCGGCTTGTCGCCGGCACGACCGAATGCGCCCATGATCGCGTTGATGCCGTCACCGGGGTAGCCGAACACGTACTCGACGTCCCACTGGCGTAGCCGCTCGAGCATGTGGTCGGCGACGGTTTGCGCCATCGTTCCTCCTACCTAGGTGGGCTGGATCGTGATAGCTGGGGTCGGGCGGGGCGCTCGGTAGGGCGCCCCGCCCCGCACCGTCAGCCCTGTGGGCTGGTGTTGTCGGTCCCGCCCAGGCGTGCGAGGAACTCGTGGCACTTGTGGGCACGGGCGGAGTCCTCATCCGTCACGCTGCGGAAGAAGCTCGCGATGTCGTCCTGGCCGGCGTTCTCGGCGTCGCGGACGTACTGCCCGTAGTCGTGACCCGCCTTGAGAGCGTGGTACTGCAACGAGATCAAGTCGAACGTGACGTCGTCGAATCCAGTTTCACCGGTTGCCATGAGATCTCCTCCATCGTCGGACTGCCTGTCGACGGGTCCTGTACCCCGGTTGCGCCGTTCCATTACACACAGGGCCGCAAAGTGGGTGGGGAAAAGGGGCTCTTCATACCTGCGGTGGGGGTCACCGGAGGTATGAAGAGCCCCCAAAAGCGCAGGACGCGCCGGAGTCCGTAGCGGAACCCGGAGCGCCGCGGCCACCAAGCAAACAGGCTCAGCTCAGATCGAGAAGGAATCCGGCCGCAACACGACGCATCGCGAAATTTGTTGACGAGGTCGAGGGTGAGCGCTTTTGACGTCCGGCCGGACGTCGAGGACGGGGAACCCGCCGCGCTCCAACGGATGGGGTGGCAGCGAGCCCCCGCGATGGTTGCCGCGAGAAAGGCGTCATCGACATCGAGTGTCAAACGCATCACCGCATCACAGTTCAGGCCGCACCCACCCTCGTCGGTGATGGCTAGCAGTTCAGGATCAGGGGGATGTGACATTCACGTCGTCGGCTCCCCGACCACGGTCACGGGCTATGTTCGTGTGAGTTCTTCGAGGCTGACGTCCCGAGCCTCTACCCCGTACCGCCACCAGATACCGCCAGCGACGGCTCCGATCAGCCAGAAGGCGGCGAGGAGTACGAACATGGCGCCGATGCTGAACGACAGCGCCACCTCGGCCAACAGCACCTGTCCGATGATGGCGCCGACCCGTCCAACCCCAACAGACGCGCCGATTCCGGTCGCGCGAAGGTGGGTGGGGAACAGTTCGGAGAACGTCGGGTAGGCCGACACCCAAGCACAGGTCGCGAAGAATGCCGCGATGGTGAAGGCGACCACGACGATGCCGGGCGAGCCGGTCGACGCCGCCAACGAGCAGAGCAGCATGCTCAGGGCGGCGGCCGTGTAGGAGAACGTCACCGTAGGTCTGCGGCCCACGCGGTCCAGGGCGAACGCCACCGTCACGCCGCCAGCCAGGGCTCCGACGTTGGCGACCAGGTAGACCCAGGGCAGCGCTTGGTTGCTGATCGGCACCGCGCCGGTGGCCGACGAGAACACGAAGATGCTCATCGCGGTGAAGAGCCCGTAGTAGCCGGCCGCCTCGGAGAAGTCCAGGCTCATGCCGAAGAACAATCGGCCGCGGTAGTTCGTCCACAGTTGGCGGAAGGGGCCCGCCGACGCGCTGGCGGAGACTCCGAGGTTGTATCCGGTCGGGCTGTGCACACCGGTGATCTGCTCGACGACGCGGTCTGCCTCGTCGAGACGGCCACGAGAGGCCAACCACCTCGGCGACTCGGGGATCAACCGGCGGGCGAACAAGCCGTAAGCGGCGCTGACGACACCGAAGAGAAGCGTGTAGCGCCACGTCAGCCCAAAGGTCGAGATGATGACGATGGAGACGAGGCTGGCGAGGATTCCACCGACCGCCCAGAACGACATGACGAGGCCGTTACTGAGTCCCCGATTCCGCTTCGGCGTGAACTCACTGATGGCCGACGTGATCGCTGAGTACTCCCCGCCGACACCCAACGCCGTGATGAAACGGAACAGGATGAACACTTCGTACGTCGGAGCGGCCGAAGTGCAGACCGCGGCGATCGAGTACAAAACCAGCGTTCCCACGAACAGTCGGCGCCGCCCTACGAGGTCGGCGAGGCGGCCGAACGCCAGCGCCCCGACTCCGATGCCGACGAACCAGATCACGTTGACGAAAACGGCTTGCTGACCGTTCAGCCCGAACTCTTCTTGGATGCCCGGGATGACCGATCCAATGATCTGCACTTCGAATGCGTCGAGCATCCAGCCGATTCCGAGTGCCAACGCGATTCTCGTGTGCATTGACGACCAGGCGGCGGCATCAAGCCGATGAGACATCGAGAGCCCTTTCATGGTGACTGGGGAGGAGGAGCCGCTGATGCGCGGCGATTCACGGAAGGGGGGGTCAGTCTGGCACGAACACTAGCAAGCAAAGCCAGCGACGGCAGCGACCCCAGCCAGAGCGACCCCAGCCAGAGCGACCCCAGCCAGAGCGACCCATCGCCGAGTTCTCCGGGCTCTTCATACCTGGGGGGGGGTGGGCGTCGCTGAGCCCGCCGCCGATGAGGGTCCCGGTACACCGACCCGGAGCGGCCGGGAACCAAGTCCAGCAGCCGTGCCCGGGTGTTCCCGTGCTCGTCGCGGGTCAGGTCGACCATCCCGGTGAGCTCCTTCGGGCCGCGCGTCTTGGTGCTGACGTGATGCCAGATGTGTTCATCGACCCCGAGGATCTCGACTCTGTCGAAGCGGGTCGGGTCGGCGGCCATCACCACCAGCAGCGGTTTGACCGCCCGCCACACAGTGGACCAGGTCGTCCCAAGCTGACGGGCCAGCTCAGCGACCGAGGCGTGCTCACGGCGCAGCTGCCCGATCGCCCACCAGCACGCCCGCGCGGTCAACAACGCCCTCGGTGCGGCAACACGTTCGTCCTGCTCAGTGAACGACCCCACCGGGCACGCCGGCTCGGGGCACGACCAGGTCCGCTTGGCCCACCGCACCCGCACCGGCCGCCCGAACGACGGGGTGTCGATCAGCTGGTGCACCCGGCGTCCGTGACTGACCGCGACCACTCCACAAGCCCGGCACCCCGCCACTTGCGGGCTGGACTCCACGCTCACCGCCAGCGCCTGCTCGCTCCGATCGACCGCCACCACGTGCAGCCCGCCCAGGCCAACAAGCAGGTCGCAGTTGCCGCAGTAATGAGTTACAGAAGCAGGGCGCGCAGCACAGCACGCCGTAGGCTCGGTCATCGTCGAGGTCCTCGGAACGGTTTGCTTGGTCGCATCCGATCCTGAGAGCCTGGACCCCTACATCACCGCATCATGCGCCCGGGCGTGTCTCCCTGCCCCCACCGCAGGTATGAAGAACCCGAAAAGGTCAGCTGGAGGCGTTGATCATCCCCGCACCGACCGTGTGGCCGGTGGCTTCGTCGATGAGGACGAACGAACCGGTGGTGCGGTTCTTCTCGTACGGGTCGCACATCAACGGGGCCGTCGTGCGGAGCCGGACGCGTCCGATCTCGTTGAGACCGAGCTCCTTGGTCTCCTGGTCGCGATGCAAGGTGTTGATGTCGAGCCGGTAGTCGATCTCCTTGACCAGTGAGCGCGCGGTGCGGGTGGTGTGCTTGATCGCGAGCTTCTGGCGCGGCCGCATCGGGGCGTTGGTCATCCAGCAGACCATCGCGTCGATGTCCTGGCTGGGCGTCGGTGCGTTCTTGGGCCGGCAGATCATGTCACCACGCGACACGTCGACGTCGTCCTCCAGCCGAACGGTCACCGACATCGGCGGGAACGCCTCGGTGATCTCGGTGTCGTAGAGGTCGATGCCGGCGATTTTGGAGGTCATGCCGCTGGGAAGTACCAGGACGTCGTCACCGGGCTTGAGCACGCCGCCGGCGACCTGACCGGCGTAGCCCCGGTAGTCGTGGAACTCATCGGACTTCGGGCGTACGACGTACTGCACCGGTACGCGGGTGTCGACGAGGTCGCGGTCGGAGGCGACGTGCACGTTCTCCAGGTGGTGCAGGAGTGACGTGCCCTGGTACCACGGCATGCTGTCGCTCCGGGTCACGACGTTGTCGCCCTTCAGCGCCGAGATCGGGATGACGGTGAGGTCAGGAACGGTCAGCTTGGTCGCGAAGTCGCTGAACTCCGACCTGATGGCGTCGTAGACGGACTCGTCGTAGTCCACCAGGTCCATCTTGTTGACCGCGAGCACCAGGTGGGGGACCCGCAACAGCGACAAGATCACCGCGTGGCGACGGCTCTGCTCGGTCAGGCCCTGACGGGCGTCGACGAGCACGAGGCCGAGGTCGGCGGTCGACGCGCCGGTGACCATGTTGCGCGTGTACTGCACGTGTCCGGGGGTGTCGGCGATGATGAACTTGCGTCGCGGTGTGGCGAAGTAGCGGTACGCGACGTCGATGGTGATGCCCTGCTCACGCTCGCTGCGCAGTCCGTCGGTCAGCAGCGCGAGGTCGGTGTAGTCGTACCCCTTGTCCTCGCTGGTGCGCTCGACGGCCTCGAGCTGGTCCTCGAAGATGGACTTGGAGTCCAGCAGCAGTCGCCCGATGAGGGTGGACTTGCCGTCGTCGACCGAGCCGGCGGTGGCGAAGCGCAGCAGGTCCATCGCGGGGGCCTTGGTGACCTCGGTGTAGGCGGCGGTCATCAGAAATAGCCCTCCTTCTTGCGGTCTTCCATGGCCGCCTCGCTGAACCGGTCGTCACCTCGGGTGGCACCGCGTTCGGTGACGCGGGCGACGGCGATCTCCTCGATGATCTCGTCGGTGGTGCTTGCGGTGCTCTCGACGCAGCCGGTCAGCGTCATGTCGCCGACGGTGCGGAAACGTACCGTACGCTTCTCGACGCTCTCGCCGGTGCGGAGCGGGTTGCACTCGCCTGCGGACAGCAGCATTCCGTCACGCTCGAAGACCTCGCGCTGGTGGGAGTAGTAGATCTGGGGGATCTGGATCTGCTCACGGCCGATGTAGTGCCAGATGTCGAGCTCGGTCCAGTTGGACAGCGGGAAGATCCGCATGTGCTCGCCCTCGGCGACGCGGCCGTTGTACAGGCTCCACAGCTCGGGCCGTTGGTTCTTGGGGTCCCACTGGCCGAACTCGTCGCGGTGGGAGTAGACCCGCTCCTTGGCCCTCGCCTTCTCCTCATCACGGCGCCCCCCGCCGAACGCGGCGGTGAACCCCTCGGCCTCGATCGCGTGCAACAAGGTGCCGATCTGCAGGCGGTTGCGGCTCGTCTTGCCGTCGTCGACGATTATCCCGTCGGTGATCGCCTGGTCGACCGAGGCGACGATCAGGCGCAGCCCGAGCCGCTCGACCCATGCATCGCGGGTGCTGAGGACCTCGGGGAAGTCGAAACCGGTGTCGACCTGTAACACGGGAAACGGGATCCTGGCGGGGTAGAACGCCTTCTCCGCCAGCCGGAGCATCACGATGGAGTCCTTGCCGCCGGAGAACATCAGGACCGGCTTGCGGAACTCTGCGGCAACCTCGCGGAAGATGTGGATCGACTCGGCCTCGAGCTGGTCGAGCTGGCTGAGGGTGTAGCCGAGGTGGCTCGGCGACGATGTCTGGTCCGTAGTCAACGGAGCCCTTCCGTAGTGCCTGGCCTCGGTGGTCCCAGGTCAGATGATGGTGTCAGGTCCGTGGGCCAGCCTAGCCACCGGCTGCGCCCGAGGTCGAATTCGTCATTTCCGCGCGGCGTCAGTGCGCGGTAAGGTCGCCGCAGGCCCGGTCCAGGAAGGCGAGCAGGCGCGTCTGCTGCCCCCGGCTCGGGGTGACCACGCGGGCGAGGGGCTCCCCATCGTCGAGACGGATCCAGACGCGGAACACGAAGGTCTGGGTGCTCTGGCTGCGACCGTGCTCATCGCAGCGCCCGGGCGACACGTCGAGCGCGATGGTGGTGCGTCCGGCGTCATCGGGCAGCGAGAGGTCGCCGCTGACCGCCAGCTCGAAGAGCACCGAGCCCTGCACCTGGTCGACCGTGACCTCCCGGTCCGTTCGCTTCCGGGTGAGCACCAGACTGGCGTGCCGGACCGCCTCGAGCTCGGTGCCCTCCTCGGTCCCGGCCAGGTCGTAGGAGATGTCCACCGTCCGCTCGATGCGGCGGGTCGTGCACTCCTCGCGCCACACCCGGCTCAGGAACCGCACTCCGTCGGCCGGCAGCACCTGGCGGACGGTGCGGTCCTTCGTGGTCGCCACGGCGTACATCTCGTCCCGGCCGGCGCGCGCTGAACAGTCGGCCCGAGGCAGCAGGTAGGGCAGGTCGATCACCGACCGTCCAGGCACCGGGTAGTCCGCCCGCTGCAGGCCGCCCCGAAAGCCCGCCCAGTCGATCCCGATCTCCCGCACGCGGACCGGACGTTTGCTGCCGTTGAGGACGCGCACCTGCGCGCGTTGGGTGCCTTCGTCGAAGCGGTTCTGGATGAAGGACAGTCTCACCCCCGGCGGCATCACCTCCGGTGCGATCGTGACCAGGTCCGGTGAGGAGGAACTGCGCGGCTTGTTGGCCGCCTCGCCCTGCGAGTCGCAGCCGGTCAGCAGCACCGCGAGTCCGACCAGACCGGTGGCCAGCCCAACCAAGCGCCTGTTCACGTCGCTTCCATCCTTGCTTGCAGCTGTCCATGGGTCGATTGGCTACCTCAGATTGTACGGGACGTGACTCGTCTCACGCTGTCTACAGTTCGCATTCGCTTGCAATTGCAAGCACGACGGACGACGGTAGAGATCAGCCCGAACGTGCGGCCGGCCGCCCCGCCGCAAGATCCCCTAGAAAGACAAGACAGGAGTACCCACCATGTCGATCACCCGCACCATCAGCGAGAAGATTCCCACCGTCAAGGTGCCGAGCATCATGACACCCCGCGCGGTGTACGCCGCCCCGCGCGTGGTCTACACGGCCATCCGAGCGGTGCAGGGCCAGACGCAGCAGGCGGCAGTCGGCGTCGTGGGTCAGGCGAGCGCCGTGTACACCGATCTGACCAAGCGCGGTGACGTGCTCGTCGGACGTCTGCGTGGGCACGACGACGACCTAGGCTCGTCGACGGCGCCTAGCAAGTCGGGCGCGAAGAGGTCCACCGCCGCGACATCGACCCCGACCGCTCGGCAGGCAGAGGCCGCTGCCAAGAAGAACCGCGCCACCGCCAAGGGAAGCGCGACGCGTACGAAGAAGAGCGCGTCCGCGGCGACGAAGAGTGCGACCTCGGCGGCCAGGAGTGTGCAGACGGCGGCGTCCAAGACCGCTGAGGCCGCCAAGGACACTGCCGCCGCAACCGCCTCCAACACCGCGAACAAGGCGGCCGCGTCAGTCGACGACGCCGCGGCGAAGGCCGTGGACGGGCGCTCGTCGGGTGCGAAGCGGCCCACCGCCGCGACGCCGACCCCGACCGCACGCAAGGCCGACGCGGCAGCGAAGAAGAACCGCGCCACCGCCAAGGCAAGCACGACGCGTGCGAAGAAGAGCGCGTCGGCGGCGTCGAAGAATGCGACCTCGGCGGCCAAGAGCGCGCGGACCGCGGCATCGAAGACGGCAGACGCCGCCAAGGACACCGCTGCGGCAAGCGCCTCCAACGCTGCGGCGAACACGGCCAAGGCAGTCGACACCGCAGCAGAAAAGGCAGTCGACGGGTCCTGAGGCCAAAGACCTCGCCGGGTCCGGCGACCACGACAACAGCGGCTCACCCGTCCGCCGGGTGGGCCGCTGCTCTACGTCGTTCAGGTCGGTGGACGGACCTGACCGGGTTCGCGCTCGGAGCGACTGATCTCGAAGGCGGGCAGCCCGTGCTGGCGACGAACCATGCCCCAGGCGACCGGTCCCAGGATCAGGAGTGTTGCCCCCGCGATCCCGACGACGGTGGGAGGTACACCGAGCAGGGCGAGCCCGGTGAGGGAGAGCACGATGACGATGCCGCGTCGGACCACCGCCTGCGAGACCCAGTTCGCGATGCGCGCACCGAGGAAGGTTCCGGGCACACCCCCGACGACGAGCGGGATCAGTACCGCCCAGTCGATACCGGTGACGATCACGTGGGAGATCGCCGCGGCCAGCACGAGCGGTACGGCCTGGACCAGGTCGGTGCCGACCAGGCGTACCGCTTGCAGAGCCGGGTAGAGCAGCAGCAGCGCGACCATGATGAGGGAGCCTGAACCTACCGAGGTGATGCCGACGAGCAGTCCTCCTAGGGCACCGACGATGACGGTCGGCACCGGCCGCACGACGACGTCGCGTGACGTGGGAACGCCGCTCTTGTCCGCCATGGTGTTGGCGCGCAGTTGCAGGTACATCCGCAGCGTGTACGTCGCGGCAGTGAACAGCAGTGCACAACCGATCGCGGTCTTGACGAACGCGGTCTGCTCCTCTGCCGCGCCGACCGCCTTGATGATGAAGGCACCGGCGAACGCGGTGGGAACAGAGCCGATCATCAGCCACATGGCCAGCTTGAGGTTGGGTGATCCCTCCCGCGCGTGCACCGCGGCGCCGACGCTCTTGTTGATGCTCGCGGCGACCAGGTCGTTGGCGACGGCGGCGGTCGGGTTGACGCCGAGGAAGATCAGCGCAGGCGTCATCAGCGCGCCGCCGCCCATACCGGTCAGGCCGACCACGATGCCGACGGCGAAGCTGACGATCAAGAAGGACAGCGTCGTCACCGTGATGAGGTCGTCCATCGTCTAGCTCAGCATTCCCGCGCCGCGCAGGGACCGCAGCACGTCATCGAGGGTGTCGGAGATCGAGCGCCCGGTGGTGTCGACCCGCACAAGGGCGTCGTCGGGTTCGTCGTACGGGGAGGAGATGCCGGTGAACTCGGGGATCTCGCCGGCGCGAGCACGAGCGTACAACCCCTTGCGGTCCCGCCGCTCGCACTCCTGCAGCGGCGTGGCGACGTGGATCAGGGCGAACGAACCGCCGGCGTCGGTCACCATCTGCCGCACGAGGGCGCGGGTGGAGGCGAACGGCGCGATGGGGGAGCAGATCGCGACGCCGTGGTGGCGCGAGATCTCCGCGGCCACCCAGCCGATACGGGCGATGTTGGTCTCGCGGTCCTCCCGCGAGAAGCCCAGGCCCTTGGACAGGTGGTGCCGTACGACGTCACCGTCGAGCGTGGTGACGGTGCGGTCACCGCGCTCGAGCAGCAGGTCGTGCAAGGCGCGGGCTAGCGTCGACTTGCCCGAACCGGAGAGCCCGGTGAAGAACACCACGACCCCCCGCTCGTCCAGCGGCGGCCGGTCCTTGCGTACGACTGCCGCCACCTCTGCCGGGAGGGCGCCTTCGCCGATGACGGTCAGGACCTCGTCGCCGTACGCGCCGGCGACCTCCGAGGCGAACGTGGCGGTCTCTTCGGCGGTCTCGCGCGCGGCCACCGAGGCGGCGACCACGGTGGCGCCGGGGACGTCCCGGGCGGCGGCGAGGGTGGCGCGGACGAGCGCGGGCGCCGAGATTCCCTGCGGGGCGCCGACCCCGGTGAGCACGAGCAGCACCGGGGCGCTGCCGCTGGTGGTCGCGTGCTCGACGACGGCGGTGATGTCCTCGCGCGTCAGCGGCGCGCTGACCGGTACGACGAACGCGCCGGGGTGATCGCGACGAACCTCGGCCGGTGGCACGTGCAGGCCCCGAAAGGCCCCGAACTCGGAGACCTCGAGGGTCGTGACCACGCCGCGGGCAGGGTCGTACAGCGCGAGTGGGACGCCTTCGGGATCGAGCAGCTGCACCTCGCCGGTCACCCCCTCGGGCAACGCGACGCGGAACGGCTCGTCCGGCGGCCAGGCCTGTACCGACACGAGCTCGAGGTCGGCGAGCTCGCGGGGCGTGGGCGTCCACTGAGTACTCACCCCGGCGATTGTGCCAGCCGGTTCGGGCGGTCCGATAGCCGACGCCGAGCGATGTTCGCCACTACGGTTGCGTGCATGCCCCACGCTGTCGTCGCCGAGGTCGTACGGTCCGGGTTCGTCGAAGGGCGCCACCACGGATCGGTCGTACGGATAGACCGATCCGGCCGCGTGGCCTGGGTCGTCGGGGACGCCGACGGTGCGATCTTCCCCCGGTCGTGCAACAAGCCGATCCAGGCGGTCGCCATGGTGCGCGCGGGTCTGCCGCTGCGCGGCCGGCTGCTCGCGCTGGCGACCGCGAGCCACTCGGGGGAGACCGTGCACCTGGAGGGCGTTCGCGAGATGCTCGCGAGGGCCGGGTTGCCCGAGGCCGCGTTGCAGACGCCGGAGTCGTGGCCGATGGATGAGGAGGTACGCCTGGCGTACGCCGCTGGCGGGGGCCGGCCCGCTGCGATCTGCATGGACTGCTCAGGCAAGCACGCCGCAATGCTGGCGACGTGCGTCGCGGCCGACTGGGAGACGACGAGCTACCTCGATCCCGCCCACCCCCTCCAGCGTGCGATTGAGGAAGTGTTCGAGGAGCTGACGGGCGCGCCGGTCGCGGCGCACGGGGTCGACGGGTGTGGTGCGCCGGTGCTCGCCACCAGCCTGGCCGGGCTGGCGCGCGCGTACTCCGCGATCGTGCAGGCCGAGCCCGGCGCGGCCGAACGTCACGTCGCCGACGCGATCATCGGCTGGCCCGAGCTCGTCAGCGGGACGACCCGCGACGAGGCCGAGCTCGTGCGCGCCTTCCCCGGCGCCATCGCCAAGGGCGGTGCCGAGGCGTGTTACGCGGTCGCGATGCCTGGCGGCGAGGCATTCGCCCTCAAGATCGCAGACGGTGCCACGCGCGCTCGGGCTGTGGTGATGGTCGCGGCACTGCGGCGGGCCGGATACGACGCCCCGGTGCTCCAGGCGCAGGCCGCGTACCCGCTGTACGGCGGCGGTGCTTCTGTTGGTGCGGTACGCCCGGCGTTCTGACGTGCCGACGCCGCCTGGGTTGACGGGGGGTGTGACCGAACTCGCAAGCCAGCCGCTAACTTTTGCTTGCATTTGCAAGCAAAAGTGGGCATGGTGGAGCCATGGCCAACTTGAAAGTCACCAGTGCCGTCGGAACACTCGGTGACTACCTGCGTGACCAGCGCCGCCAGGCGCAGCTGTCCTTGCGCCAGCTGGCCGAGCAGGCCGGAGTGTCCAATCCCTATCTGAGCCAGATCGAACGCGGGCTGCGCAAGCCATCGGCAGAGGTGCTGCAGCAGATCGCGAAGGCTCTGCGGGTCTCGGCTGAGTCGTTGTACATCAGAGCCGGCATCCTCGAGGCCGATGAGTCCAGCACCCGTGCCGTTCAGGATGCCATCGCGACGGATCCGCTCCTGACTCAACGCCAGCGCAACGCGCTCCTCGACATCTACCACTCGTTCGTCGGGTCCGAAACCGATACCTGACGGCACGGTGTACGGCACCGTGCCGTCGCCCGATGCACACCGAGCTAACCAAGCAGGAGGATCGCTCATGGCTCGCACTCCCAACATCCCCGTCCCCGTCTCTGTCATCGTCGGTGCCGTCATCAAGGACGTCATGGCGCTGCAGGAACAGCTCAGGGGCATCAAGCTCAGCGACATCCAGGACCAGATCAAGAACCTGCGGGCCAAGGACGCCCCTGATCAGAGGCAGGCTGCCGCCCTCGACGCGTACGCGCAGGCCTACGAAGCAGCGCTCGAGGCGTACGGCCAGGCGCAGGCCGTCGCAGCCGAGGCGCTCGGCCAGGCGAGCACGGTGTACTCCGAGCTCAACAAGCGCGGGGAAGTCCTCGCCGGCCGGGTCCGCGGCGTCACCATCGACGACGTCAAGGGGATCCGAATCGAGGGCCTGCGCGCCGAGGCCGAGGCCGCGGCCGCGACAGTGGTGGACCAGATCAGGGACTTCGCCGCGGAAGCGATAGCCGAGGTCAGGCAGGCCACGGCCCGCCCGGCCGGCGCCACCGCGACCGGATCCGCCCGGAGTACGTCGACGTCCACCACGACAGCGACCACGCAGTCAGCGACCCCGTCGTCTGCGTCCACCAAGAAGACGACCGCCACGAAGGCGAGCCCGGCCAGAAAGACCACGGCGGCCAAGAAGACGACCGCCAAGAAGACGGCCGCGACCAAGAAGACGAGCGCGAAGAAGGCGCCTGCCAGGACGGCGACCGCCAAGAAGACGAGCGGCACAAAGGCGCCGGCCAAGAGGACGACCGCCAAGAAGACGACCCCCGCCAAGAAGACGACCACGACGAAGTAGCGCTCGACCCCGACGAGCACCCGCGTGGCGGGCGGTCGGCTAGCCTGGGACCGTGTTCGATCTCTTCGCGGTCCAGAACGGCCTGGACCTGCTGTTCGTCCTCGCGATGTTCGTCGCCAAGACGATCGCCTTCGTCGACGCCGTGGCGCGCCCGCCGGCGCTGTTCGTGGCCGCCGACCGTCAGACCAAGCAGTTCTGGCTGATCATCCTCGGCCTTGCGCTTGCGGCCAACATGGTGATCTGGCAGTCGCTGTCGATCCTCAACCTCGCCGGCCTGGTCGCGGCCCTGGTCTACCTCGCCGACGCACGTCCGGCGATGCGGGCATTGAACGGCCGACGCTGACCGTCCTGGACTGACCCGGGTGGGGTCAGGCGCGGGCCCCGCTACGGCGGGCGCGTCCCCGGGCGTTGGCGTCGAGAATCACCTTGCGGATACGAACCGCGGCCGGCGTCACCTCGACACACTCATCCTCGCGGCAGAACTCCAGCGACTGCTCGAGTGACAGTCGCCGCGGCGGAATCAGCTTCTCGAACTCATCGGCGTTGGAGCGGACGTTCGTCATCTTCTTCTCCTTGGTAACGTTGACGTCCATGTCGTCTGCACGTGAGTTCTCGCCGACGATCATCCCCTCGTAGACCTCGGTAGCCGGCTCCACGAACAGGGTGCCGCGTTCCTGCAGGTTCGTCATCGCGTACGAGGTCGCGGCCCCGGTGCGGTCCGAGACGAGCGATCCGGAGGCGCGGGTGCGCAGCTCGCCGAACCATGGTTCGTACCCCTCGAATACGTGGTTGGCGATGCCAGTACCGCGGGTGTCGGTGAGGAACTCGGTGCGGAACCCGATCAGTCCCCGTGCGGGCACCAGGAAGTCCATCCTCACCCAACCGGTGCCGTGGTTGGTCATCTGCTCCATGCGGCCCTTGCGGACCGCGAGCAGCTGCGTCACGGTGCCGAGGTACTCCTCGGGACAGTCGATGGTCAGCCGCTCGACGGGCTCGTGCAGCTTGCCGTCGAGCTCGCGCGTGACGACCTGCGGCTTGCCGACGACGAGCTCGTACCCCTCACGACGCATCTGTTCGACGAGGATCGCCAGCGCGAGCTCACCGCGGCCCTGGACCTCCCACGTGTCCGGCCGCTCGGTCGGGAGCACCCGGAGGGAGACGTTGCCGACCAGCTCGCGGTCGAGGCGGTCCTTGACGAGACGGGCGGTGACCTTGGTGTTCTTCTCCCGGCCAGCAAGCGGGCCGGTATTGGTGCCGAGCGTCATCGAGATGGCCGGTTCGTCCACCGTGATGAGAGGCAGTGGCTCGGGCCGCTCGGGGTCGGCGAGCGTCTCGCCGATCGTGATGTCGGGGATTCCGGCGATGGCGACGATGTCCCCCGGACCGGCGCTCTCGCCCGGCACGCGCTCAAGCGCACGAGTGATGAGCAGCTCGGTGATCTTCACCCGGTCGACGGTGCCGTCCCGCCTGATCCACGCGACGTTCTGGCCCTTGGTGAGAGTGCCCTGGTGGACGCGTACCAGCGCGAGCCGCCCGAGGAACGGCGAGGCGTCGAGGTTGGTGACGTGCGCCTGCAGCGGTGCACCTTCATCGTACTGTGGCGCCGGGACGGCCTCGATGATGGTCCTGAACAGCGGCACCAGGTCGGCGTTGTCGGGCATCTCCCCGTCGGCAGGCTGCTTCAGCGAAGCCCTCCCGGCCTTGGCCGAGGCGTAGACGACGGGGAAGTCGAGGGAGTCCTGGCCGGACTCGTCGTCGAGCAGGTCCAGGAACAGCTCGTACGTCTCCTCGACGACGTCGCTGATGCGGGCATCGGGCCGGTCGACCTTGTTGACGACCAGGATCACCGGCATCTTCGCGGCGAGCGCCTTGCGCAGGACGAAGCGGGTCTGCGGCAGCGGTCCCTCCGATGCATCGACGAGGAGAACGACGGCATCGACCATCGACAGGCCGCGCTCGACCTCACCGCCGAAGTCGGCGTGCCCAGGTGTGTCGATGATGTTGATCGTCAGGCCGCCTTCGGGCGCGCCCTCGCCCGCGTAGCGCACCGCGGTGTTCTTGGCGAGGATGGTGATGCCCTTCTCGCGCTCGAGGTCACCGGAGTCCATGACCCGATCCGTCACTTCCTGATGGCCCGAGAACGCGCCGGACTGGCGGAGCATGGCATCGACCAGGGTGGTCTTGCCGTGGTCGACGTGGGCGACGATCGCCACGTTGCGCAGGTCGTTACGTGAGCTGGGCATGCTGAGGTGCGGATCCTTGGCTTGGGGGGTGCCCTCGCGACTGCGGGGCCACCCCATTCTAGGGGACCGGGGCAGGTGGCCGTACCGCCGCGGGGAGGAGTGAGCGAGGGTCAGCCTTCGCGGTGCACCTTGTGCGGCGCGGCCTGCGCCAGCGGCTTGACCACGAGCAGGTCGATGTTGACGTGGGGCGGCCGGGTGGCGACCCACACGACGGCGTCGGCGATGTCGTCGGCCACCAGGGGCTCGGCGACGCCCGCGTAGACCGCCTCGGCCTTGGACGGGTCACCGAGGCGTACCAGTGCAAACTCCTCGGTGCGGACCATGCCGGGTGCGATCTCGGTGACCCGCACCGGCCTGCCGTTGAGCTCCAGGCGCAGCGTCTCGGTCATGACGGCGACCCCGTGCTTGGCGGCGGTGTAACCGGCGCCGCCCTCGTAGGCCAGGCGGCCCGCGATCGAGCCGATGTTGATCAAGGTGCCGGGATCGGCAGCCTCCAACGCGGGCAGCAACGCTTGGGTCACGAGCAGGGTGCCGATGACATTGGTGTCGTACATCCGTCGCCACGGCTCAGGATCGCTCGCTGCGACCTTGTCCTGGCCGAACGCTCCGCCAGCGTTGTTGATGAGTACGTCGACCCGTGGACCTGCGGCCGCCGCAAGAGCAGCCACGTCCTCGGCATCGGTGACGTCGCAGGTGACGGCGGCACCACCGATCCGGGCGGCCAGCTCCTCGATGCGCTCGGTCCTCCTGGCGGCGCAGAACACGTGGAATCCCTCGCCGGCCAGACGTTCGGCGGTGGCCGCTCCGATGCCGCTGCTGGCGCCGGTCACGACGGCGATCGGAGGGGAGCCGGAGGTGTCACTCATGCGCCCATCGTCCCACCGACCAGTTGTGACAAGCGCGATGTTGGGGCCAGAACCTGCGGATGGTGGGGCCAGAACCTGCGGATGGTGGGGCCAGAACCTGCGGATGGTGGGAAGAATCGTGGGGGCGGCGCGGTTGTGTGGGTAACACCAGGGGAGAGGATTCGAGTCGTGACCAACGCGCGTCGAGGGCCGGTATCGCGTGTCGCGATGCTGTCGGCCCACACCTCGCCGTTGGAACAGCCGGGCAACGGGGACGCCGGTGGGATGAACGTCTACGTGCTCGAGCTCGCCCGGCGTCTGGCCGCGCGAGACGTCGCCGTGGAGATCTTCACCCGTGCCACGTCCTCCCAGCTGCCGCCGATCATGGAGCCGCACCCCGGCGTCACCGTCCGCCACGTCGACGCCGGCCCGTACGAGGCACTGACCAAGGGGGACCTGCCGGCGCAGCTGTGCACGTTCGTCCGTGACGTGCTCCGGGTCGAAGCAGCACACGACTCGGGCTACTACGACGTCATCCACTCGCACTACTGGCTCTCCGGACAGGTCGGTACGGTCGCGCGCGAGCGGTGGAGCGTCCCGCTGGTGCACTCCATGCACACGATGGCGAAGGTCAAGAACGCCTCGCTCGCCGAGGGCGACGCCGCCGAACCCATCGGGCGCCTGCTCGGCGAGGAGCAGATCGTTGAGCTCGCCGATCGGCTGATCGCCAACACCGCCGACGAGGCCAGGCAGCTCGTCGACATGTACGCCGCCGACCCTGCCAAGGTCGAGGTCGTGCACCCCGGAGTCGACCTCGCGGTGTTCGGGCCCCGCGACCAGGCAGCGTCCCGCGCCCGCCTCGGACTTCCCCACGGCGGGGACATCTTGCTCTTTGCCGGGCGGATCCAGCCGCTGAAGGCACCCGACGTGCTTCTCAAGGCCGCGGCAGCACTTGTGGCCGCACGTCTCGAGCGGCGCGCCGATCTCGCGGTCGTGATCGTCGGCGGGCCCTCCGGCACCGGCCTGGAACGTCCTCGCGCCCTGGAGACCCTGGCCGCCGAGCTGGGCATCGCCGACCTGATCCGCTTCGTCCCGACGGTGACGCAGTCCCAGCTGGCGGACTACTACGCAGCCGCCTCGCTGGTGTGCGTGCCGTCGTACAACGAGTCGTTCGGCCTCGTCGCCCTTGAAGCCCAGGCGTGCGGCACCCCGGTCGTCGCCGCGGCAGTCGGAGGGCTGACGACCGCCGTACGCGACGGAGTCAGCGGTCTTCTCGTCCCCGGCCACGAGCCTGGCGACTATGCGGAGGCATTCGAGAGCATCCTGTCCGTGCCCGCCCGTCGGGCGATGTTGAGCCGCGGCGCTCGTACCCACGCCGCGTCGTTCGGGTGGGACGAGACCGCAGAGCAGACGCTGGAGGTCTACGCCCGCGCGCTCGCCAAGCTCTACCCGGTGCCCTCGGTCGTCTCGCTTTGACTGCGGTCCACACGCCTGCTGATGCTGCCGCAGTGCTGCGTCGTGCCTTGGGCGAGGCGGGCCTGGAGCACACCGAGCACCGGCAGGGTGTCTTCGACGTCACCCTTCCCGGTGAGCAGAAGCTGCAGACGACATGCCGGCTCGAGGTCGGAGCACACGCGGTCGGCATCCATGCGTTCGTCGCCCGCAACCCCGACGAGAACCACCACGCTGTCTACCGGTGGCTGCTCGAGCGAAACCTCAAGATGTACGCCGTCGCGTTCGCCGTCGACCACGAAGGTGACATCTACCTCGACGGGCGCCTGCCACTGCATGCGGTCACGCCGGAGGAGGTCGACCGGGTGCTGGGCTCGGTGCTGACGTACGCCGATGAGTCGTTCAACACCATCCTCGAGCTCGGGTTCGCGTCCGCGATCCGCAAGGAGTGGGAGTGGCGCACCGCGCGCGGTGAGTCCACCCGCAACCTCGACGCGTTCCGTGGCTGGCTCGAGCGCCCACCTTCCTGACGCTCGTGCGCGATGATGGCGCGACGGCGGAACACGCGGGTCGTGGGAGGCGTTGGCACCAGCATGAAGATCAGCGTGTTCTCGGACGTGGTCTGTCCGTGGTGCTACCTCGGCGTCACACGACTCGAGCGCGCCGCCGCGGCGTACACGCTGGAGACCGGCGACCCGATCGAGATCGCGCTACGCGCCTTCCAGCTCGACCCGCGCACGCCGTCGGACGGTACTCCGCTGGTCGAGGCGATCGCTGAGAAGTTCGGCGGCTACGACCGGGCGGAGCAGATGTTCGCCCAGGTCAGCGCCGCCGGTCGCGCCGACGGGATCGACTTCGACTTCAGCAACGCCGTGCAAGCCAACACCTTCGACGCGCACCGGTTGCTCACCTGGGCCGAGGGCACCGTCGGCCTCGGCGCCCAGCGGGATCTCGCCCACGAGCTGTGGCGCGCGCACTTCGCCGAAGGCGCAGACATCGCAGACCACGACACCCTCGCCGCCAGAGCAGCCGCCGCCGGGCTCGACGCAGAGGCGGCCGATGCGTGGCTGGTCTCCGACGGTGGTGCTGAGGACGTGCGGCTCCAGGTGGAGACTGCACGTTCGCTCGGCATCACCGCCGTGCCGACGGCCGTTCTCGACGGCAAGTACGTCGCCAGCGGCGCGCAACCGCAGCAGGCGTACCTGCGACTGCTGCGCGAGGTCGGCGACCGGCAGGGCGCGGGCTAGCTGCGTTGTCCCCCTCGACCTCAGCGTCGTGGTGGCGGCGCCCAGGTCAAGGTCCACGACAACACGGTCGTGTCGCCAACTGGGCTGTAGCTGGCAAGCACGGCGACCTCGAGGTAACCGACCTCGGCGAAGTCCCGGACCTGGATGGGGCCGACACCCGGGCCAGCGGTCGGCGTCGATCTCATCTCAGGAGCCGAGCCGCTCAGGGTGGTCGAGCTTGCGGTGGGGATGCCCGTAGTTGTCGAACCCCAGCAGCGGGCCCACGGTCTCGAGCTCGAAACCCTCCGGGAGCAGCAGCCTGATACGGCGTGGAACCCCGGTCTGGAAGTCCGACGTCTTCTCGCCGGGTTGGATGCCGACATCGGCAGCGGTGGGCGGCTCGCGCAGGTCCCAGACCTCGACGCCGTCCTCGACGGTGCGTGCGGCGGCGGGCTCGGCGGGCTCGTCGGTGATGTTCGACGTCACGGTGCAGCCCACGAGGACACTGAGGCTGACCGCGGCCGCCAGCAGGATCGGAGCACGTGCCGGCATCGATGCCATCGCTGTCGTCCCCCGCCCGTTCCTCGGTTCATCATCTCGGTAGCCGTCGAGCCGTGCCGCGCGAGCGATACTGTGGCGCATGACCGCCGCGCACCAGCTGATCCTCCTCCGCCACGGCCACAGCGAGTGGAATGCCAAGAACCTCTTCACCGGCTGGGTCGACGTCGACCTCAACGAGCAGGGAGTACGCGAGGCCGAGCGCGGTGCCGAGCTGCTGCGTGCTGCCGACCTGCTCCCGGACGTGCTGCACACCTCGCTGCTGCGGCGCGCGATCCGTACTGCGGAGATCACGCTCAACGGCATCCACCGCGACTGGATCCCGGTGCGTCGCACGTGGCGGCTCAACGAGCGGCACTACGGTGCGCTGCAGGGCAAGGACAAGAAGGCGACGCTGCAGGAGTACGGCGAGGAGCAGTTCATGTTGTGGCGCCGGTCGTACGACACGCCGCCGCCGCCCATTTCTGACGACGACCAGTACAGCCAGCACGCCGACCCGCGCTACGCCGCGCTGCCCGCAGAGGTGCGTCCGCGGACAGAGTGCCTCAAGGACGTGCTCGTGCGGATGCTGCCGTACTGGTACGACCAGATCGTGCCCGACCTGCGGGCCGGTCACTCGGTGCTCGTCGTGGCGCACGGCAACTCGCTGCGTGCGCTCGTCAAGCATCTCGATGGCATGAGCGAGGAGGCAGTGGTGGGACTCAACATCCCGACCGGTATCCCGTTGCTGTACGAGCTCGACAAGGACTTCTCGCCAGTCGAGGCCGGCGGGCGCTACCTCGACCCGGACGCGGCCGCGGCCGCCATCGCCGCGGTTGCCAGTCAGGGCCGCTGACGGCGCCATCGTCAGTGGACGGGCGCGGGTACCTCGCCGGTGACGAGGTACACGACGCGCCGGGCAACCGAGACGGCGTGGTCGCCGATCCGCTCGTAGTAGCGCCCGAGCAGGGCGATGTCGACCGCCGGCTCGACCCCGTGCGCCCAGCTCTCACTGAGCAACGTGCGGAACAGCATCCGGCGCAGGGTGTCCATCTCGTCGTCCTCGGCCTCGAGGTCGGTGGCCGCTGCGATGTCACGCTCTGCGACGATCTTGGCCGCGGCGGCAATCATGCGGTCAGCGACGCTCGCCATCTCCGCGATCGTCGGCTTGAGCTCGTCGGGCACCGCGATGTCCGGCATGCGGCGGCGGGCGATCTTGGCGATGTGGGCTGACAGGTCGCCCATCCGCTCCAGGTCACCCACCATCCGCAAGGTGGCGACGAGTTGGCGCAGGTCGCCGGCAACCGGTTGCTGGGTGGCGAGCAGTTGCAGCGTACGGTTCTCGATCACCTCGCGTGAGATGTCGATCTGCTTGTCGCCGGTGATCACCGACTCGGCGGCGGCGGAGTCGGCGTTGAGCAGGGCGTCGGTGGCCTCGTGGACGGCGGTCTGGACCGCGGAGGTCATCGCCACCAGGTCGTCGACGATGGAGTCGAGCTGGTCGTAGTACTGGTCGCGCATGCCAGCCACGCTACGGAGCCAAGGTGACGCGAAGACGACGTGCCGTGAACGCGGCGTGAACAGTCGACCAAACCCCAGGTCAGGTCGGCCGCGATGGAGCACCCCAGATGTACCGGCTGCGTACGATCGCCTTGTGGACAGCGAGATCACCTTGATCCTGATCGGCCTCGTCGGGGCGATCCTCGGTGCCGGCACGGTGCTCGCGTGGCGGGTCAGTGAGCAGGTGCAGACCCAGATCCCCGAGCGTCCCGAACCGGTTGTCCCACCCGGCGTCGACACCGTCCTGTCGGTACTGCGCTCGAGCGCGGTGGTCGTCGGTCCCGACGATGTCGTGCTGCGGGCGTCCGCGCCCGCGCATGTGCTCGGCCTGGTCAAGGACGATGAGCTGGTGCCCGAGCAGCTCGTGGACCTGGTACGTCAGGTGCGGCGCGACGGAGAGGTGCGTGAAGCCGACCTCACCGTGGTCGCGGGTCGGTCGTCGCACCCCCTGTCGCTGGCGGCCCGGGTGGCGCCACTGTCGTCGCGGCTGGTCCTGGTGCTCGTGGACGACCGCACCAGGGAGCGGCGGGTGGAGTCGATCCGCCGAGACTTCGTCGCCAACGTCAGTCACGAACTCAAGACGCCGGCAGGCGCGTTGATGCTCCTGGCCGAGGCCGTTGGCGAGGCGCGTGACGACCCCGAGGCGATCGAGAGGTTCGCGGGGCGGATGCGACGTGAGAGCGAGCGGCTGACGCGGCTGGTCCAGCAGATCATCGAGCTGTCACGGCTGCAGGGGGACGCCCTCGTCGACGAACCGGTCGAGGTCGACGTGCGCAGCACACTCATCACCGCGACGGAGGCGAGCACCACCGAGGCGGAGAACAAGCAGATCGACCTGATGGTCCAGAGCGAGAACGGGCTGTACGTCCTCGGCAACCCCGACCAGGTGCTGGCGGCGGTCAGTAACTTGGTGGAGAACGCCGTCAGCTACAGCCCGCCGAGTTCGCGGGTGGCCGTCGTCGCCGAGCGGGACGGCGAGATGGTTCGCGTCACAGTGACCGACCAGGGGATCGGGATCCCCGGCGGCGAGCTCGACCGGATCTTCGAACGCTTCTACCGGGTTGATCCGGCCCGGGCACGCTCGACCGGCGGCACCGGTCTGGGACTGTCGATCGTCAAGCACGTCGCGGCGAGCCACGGCGGCTCGGTCACCGTCTGGAGCGAGCCCGGCGAAGGGTCGTCGTTCACGCTGCTGCTGCCGGCACACGCATACTCTGACGATCCGGCGCCGCCGGTCGCGGCGTGCGACACCGTACGTCCGATGCCCAAGGAGGCACACCAGTGAGCCGAGTACTCGTCGTCGAGGACGAGGAGAGCTACAGCGACGCGCTCGCCTACGTCCTGCGCAAGGAAGGCTTCGAGGTTGCGGTGGCCGCGACGGGCCCGGAGGCGTTGGAGGAGTTCGACCGAGCCGGGGCCGACATCGTGCTGCTCGACCTGATGCTACCCGGCCTGCCCGGCACGGAGGTGTGCCGCCGACTGCGCCAGATCTCCAACGTGCCGGTCATCATGGTCAGCGCCAAGGACACCGAGGTCGACAAGGTGGTCGGGCTCGAGCTCGGCGCTGACGACTACGTCACCAAGCCGTACAGCCCGCGTGAGCTGGTGGCTCGGATTCGTGCGGTGTTGCGGCGCGGCACCGAGGTGGACGACTCCCCGACGACGCTGGAGTCCGGCCGCGTGCGCATGGACATCGACAGGCACGTCGTGAGCGTGGACGGTTCGGACACCAGGCTGCCGCTCAAGGAGTTCGAGCTGCTCGAGATGTTCCTGCGCAACGCCGGCCGGGTCCTGACCCGCGGCCAGCTGATCGACCGGGTCTGGGGGGCGGACTATGTCGGCGACACCAAGACGCTGGACGTCCACGTCAAGCGTCTGCGCGCCAAGATCGAGTCGGACCCTGCGAACCCCCGTCTGCTGGTCACGGTCAGGGGACTGGGCTACAAGTACGAAGCCTGAACCGGCACCGGTCCAGGCGCCAGCACCGTCAGGACGGAGCCTCCGACGGCTCCTCGGCTGGGGTGGTCCCGGGGTTTGGTGCCGGTGCCACCTCGTCGTAGGCGTCATCGCGGGCCACGACGGGTACGTCGATGCTGATCGGCGCGGAAGTCTCGAACGCGAGCTCGACCTGTACGAAGTCCCCGGCCAGGAAGTTGGCGCCGCTTACGACCACCTCGGCCTCCTCGCCGGTGAGGTGCAGCTCGTCGAACGCCAACGAGATCGGCTCGTCCAGCGAGGACTCGATGCTCTGCCCGTCCTGGGTGGTGACCTCTACTCCGGTGACCGCGTCGCCACCGGGCTCGAGGGCGAGCAGACCGGCGGACAAGGTGGCGGTCTCGTCGGCGTTCTCGACGAACAGTGCGTTGAGGATGTCGACGGTGTCGCCGCGGTGGTTGCTGCCGACCCCAGCGGTGTAGACCTGGTTGGTCTGCGCGTCGAACCCGGTGCCACACGCGGACAGCGCGAGGACCGCACCGCACAGGAGCATGGCGACCAGCGCCGCGCGTACGAGCGGGGTGCGAATGCCCACAGCTGCCTCTCGGAGTGGTGACGGACCAGGGTCGGTGCCCGCGAACGTGCGGGGGCGTTTGCTGCGTGCACAGCGTATCGACAAGGACGGCACCGCGCCGAGCCAGGCTGCGGCCACCACGTCTTCGGGGGTTTGTCAACCCCCAATGTGACCTCTGACCTGCGCAAACGTCCTCGAGGGGAGGGTCGAGATCGTGATATCCTGGGTCTCCTAAGAAAGGGATAAAGACATGACGTTCACTGTCGGCGAGACGGTTGTTTACCCGAACCACGGCGCCGCGGTCATCGAGGAGATCGAGACGCGGCAGATCAAAGGCGAGGACAGAGACTATCTGGTCCTGAGGATCCTCGCCCAGAACGATCTCGTCGTCAGGGTGCCGGCGTGCAACCTCGATCTCGTCGGGGTGCGCGACGTCGTCGACAAGGAGGGCCTCGAGCGCGTCTTCGGCGTGCTGCGTGCCGAGCACACCGAGGAGCCGACCAACTGGTCGCGTCGTTACAAGGCCAACCTGGAGAAGCTGCACTCCGGTGATGTGATGAAGGTGGCCGAGGTCGTGCGCGACCTGTGGCGCCGCGAGCGCGACCGTGGCCTGTCCGCCGGTGAGAAGCGAATGCTCGCCAAGGCCCGCCAGATCCTCGTCTCGGAGCTGGCGCTCGCCGAGCACACCAACGAGGACAAGGCCGAGACCCTGCTCGACGAGGTCCTCGCCTCCTGAGCCTCATCTCCTCGGCCGAGTTCGAGGAGGTCAGGCGCGCAGTACGAGCGCCGTTGCGACCGCCGCGACGCCCTCGCCCCTGCCGGTGAGCCCGAGGCCGTCGCTCGTCGTGGCGGACACGCTGACGGGCGCGCCGACAGCGACTCCGAGCCGCTGCTCGGCCTCGGCGCGGCGCGGTCCCAGCTTGGGGCGGTTGCCGATGAGCTGCACGGCCACGTTGCCGATGGTGTAGCCCGCCTCGCGGACGAGACGGGCCGTCTCTGCCAGCAGCTCGGCACCCGAGGCGCCCGACCACGTCGGGTCGGCCGTACCGAAGGTGCTGCCGAGGTCGCCCAGCCCCGCTGCCGACAGCAGGGCGTCGCAGGCGGCGTGTGCCACGACGTCAGCGTCGGAGTGACCCTCGAGGCCGTGGGACTCCTCTGGCCACAGCAGTCCGGCGATCCACATCTCCCGGCCCAGCGCCAGAGCATGGACGTCGACGCCGATTCCGGTGCGCGGGATCGGATCGGTCATTCGCCCATCATGGCGTACGCCAACCTCGAACTACTCACATGGCGACGGCACTGGACATCAGCGGGGCCGCGTCGCGTTTGGGCGCTCGGGGGATCATCAAAGCATGACCAAGATCAACGGCGTCCTCGCCACCGTCGCGGGGCTCGCCGTCTCGGAGCTGGCTGCCGGCCTGACCGGCACGCGCGTCACACCAACCCTGGCCGTCGGCCAGCTGGTGATCGAGTACACGCCCGGCTCGGTCGCCGAACGTGCCATCTCCGCGGTCGGCCAGTGGGACAAACCGCTGCTCGTGGCGGGCGTACTTGTGGTGACGCTCGTCATCGGCGCGTTCCTCGGCTCCCAAGCCGAGCGTCGGCCCGCGGTTGCGACAGGAGGCTTCGCCGTGCTGGCGCTGATCGGCGCGGTCGCCGTGCTGTCCCGCCCCGACGGCCGAGCGCTGTCGGTCGTCGCTGCCGTCGCTGGCGCCGGCACGGCCGCGCTGGCACTGCGGCTGCTCCAGAAGCAGCGCCGCTCCTCTGAGCCGCCGGTAGCTGTGGCGACGGGCGCCGGTCGGCCCGCCGTCGACCGGCGCACCGTCCTGCGCAACGTCGTGGTCGTGCTGGCTGGGTCCGCCGTCGTCGCCGGCGCCGGACGCTGGATCGGTCACGCGCGTACCGCGGTGGAGCAGACTCGCGCGGGGCTGCGACTTCCGGTCCGGCAGATCGCGACACCGGACGGAACCGACCCGACGGTCAAGGGGATCACCCCGTGGAAGACACCCACCGCCGACTTCTACCGCATCGACACCGCGCTGTCGCCACCGCTGATCAAGCCCGAGGACTGGTCGCTACGGATCCACGGCATGGTCGAGCAGGAGCTGACTCTGACATACCAGGACCTCGTCGACCGGGGTCTTGTCGATGCGTGGGTGACATTGTGCTGCGTGTCCAACCCTGTCGGTGGCGACCTGATCGGCAACACCTCGTTCAGCGGGGTTCCGACCAAGCAGATCCTCGCCGAGGTCGGCGTACTTCCCGAAGCCGACGCACTGCTGTCGACGTCTGAGGACGGCTGGACCTGTGGCACGCCGCTCGAGGCGTTGACCGACGGACGCAACTCGCTGCTGGCGGTCGCCATGGACGGCGAACCTCTGACGGTCGACCACGGGTTCCCGGTGCGTCAGGTGGTGCCAGGTCTGTACGGCTATGTGTCGGCGACCAAGTGGGTGGTGGACTGGGAGGTCACCCGGTTCGGGGCCTTCAGTGCCTACTGGACCAGGCGGGGCTGGTCCGACAAGGGCCCGGTCAAGACCCACTCGCGGATCGACACCCCGGGCGGCGACGTCGATGCCGGCCCGGTCAAGGTTGCCGGCGTCGCGTGGGCACAGCACCGCGGGATCGAGGCCGTCGAGGTACGCGTCGACGGCGGGGCCTGGCAGCCGGCCACGCTCTCGACGGTCGACGGTGGGTCGGTGTCCACCAATGGCGACGCGGATCCGGAGTCGACCCGCATCGACACGTGGGTGCAGTGGGTGTGGGACTGGGAAGCCACCGGCGGCGACCACACCCTCGAGGTCCGTGCGACCGACAGCACCGGCGAGCCACAGACGTCCGAGGTCGCCGACGTGCTGCCCGACGGTGCGACGGGATACCACTCGGTGCGGCTCTCGGTCGGCTGACTACCAGGCGGCACCGGACGGAGCCGGCGGGAGCGGCACGTGTGGAGGCTTGATGACGTACGCGATGCCGCTGGAACGCCTCAGCCAGGACTGTGCGAACTGCTCGCGCCGGTAGGTCGTGGGCACGTCGTCGTCGCTGCGGCGCTGGTGGGACGCGGGGTCGTTGACGATGACGTCGCCATTTTCGTCGAAACCGACCAGCACCACGAGGTGACCGTCGGTGGCATAGCCCGCGCCGTCGAGCTGCTCCTTGGTGAACGCGATCCCGAGCACCAACGGGATGCCAGCGGCAATGAAGTGCGCCGCCTCCTCGAGCGAGTGCAGGCGCGTCACGAACGCATCCAGCCCGAACCGCCCGGCGTAGGCGGCGTTGAACGGCCAGTTACCGGTCCCGGTGTAGGCGAAGTCGTAGGTGTGGCGGGCGGCGTAGGGCACCGCCTCGGCCGCGGTCGCGACCGGCCCCGCGCCCCAGTGGTCCACCACCATGGAGACCGACGTGGGCGAGCACCAGTTCTGCCCGCCGCCACCGAGCTCGGGCAGCAGGTCGCGATGAAGCTGCTGGGAGTAGGTCGGGACGTCGAGGACCCGCACGGACTCAGCGGGCTGGAGCTCCGTCCCCGACGGGTAGGAGGTGGTGGGCGCTTCGTCGTCGGCGCCGCTGACGAGCAGCGTCAGGCTCTCGACGCCGGCAGGTTCGTCGGGATGCTCACCCGCTCGGCGCAGGAGGGAGACACGCAGCTGCACGTGACGCCAGTGCATTTGCGGTTCGACGAGCACCTCGTCGGTCGCGACGCGGGCGCCGGCCGACGCCTGGCCCGGCACGCTGGTGCGATGAATCTCCTCGGTCGTCTCGGCCCACCTGCCGACCACCAGCCAGTCGCTGTCGGCGGACACGGCGCCACCACGTACCGCCACCTCCAGCCACGATGTCCCGGGCGTTCGAGCCGTCCACGACGCGATGAGTGAGGTCACGTCGAAGTCGAGTGCGGTGACGGGCGACTCCCAGAAGCGCTCGTGGTAGTCCACTGGTGGTGCGTCAGCGTGGGGGTCGGCGTACGTACGTGGCGTCTCGCCCGAGCCCGGGTCGACCTCCGCGGCGCTCCAGCGCAGCAGGCGCAGAGGGCGGGTGGTGGAAAGGGTCACGGTGTCCAGCCTGTCACCAGCGCGACGAGCCCTTGCCGCCGGGCAGGGCGACATCCTTGGGGCGGATGACGTAGGAGGTACCGTCTCCGCCGCGGAGCCACGCGCGCTCGAACTGCGAGCGGTCGTACACACGGCGAACGCTGCCGTTGTCGGGTCCCGCGGGGTCGGCGGCGATGACCTTGCCCTTGGCGGTGAAGCCGGCGATCACCATCAGGTGGCCGCTGGTCGATGAGATCGGTGCGCCGGAAAGCTCGCCGCTGCCGAACGTGACCGAGGCGACGACCGGGATGCCCGCCTTGATGAGCTTCTCTGCGTCCCGCAACGACTTCAGCCGGGTGACGAACGCGTCCATCTGCACCGACCCGCCCTTGTCGCGAGCGGGGTTCGTCGCGGCGTACGCAGTGTTGAACGGCCAGTTGCCGGCACCGTCGTAGCGGTAGTCGAAGGTGTGGCGCGCGGCGTGGTCGACGAAGGGGTTGCGATAGCTGTCGTTGACCCACGCGTAGTCGGACCTGGCCGGTCCCGCGCCGAAGTAGCGGAGCACCATCATGGTGGAGGTCGGAGAGCACCAGGCCTCACCGCCGTTGTCCCATTGCGGATACTCGCCCTGGTGGATCATCTGGGAGTAGTGGGGTACGTCGAGCTCGACCCCTCTGCGCATCGTCGTCCTGCTGGTCGCGGGGACCGACGACGTCACCTGGGACGCGACTGCACCGATGGATCGAACGCTGGGAGTGCGTTTCGACCCCTTGGCACGCATGAGCGTGACGCGGACCTTCCACGCCTCGTAGCGGACGGAGGCGTCGGTCACGACGGTGTCGACGTTGACGAAGGAGTAGTCGTCCACCTGGCGCGGCGCCGACTCGCGCCTGATCGTGCCGTCGCCCTCTGCCCAGTGCGCGACCGTGTCCCACGAACCGGTCCTGCCGGCAGTCGTACGTCCCTGCATCGCGATCTTCACCAAGGTGCCCTTCGGCGTACGTGCGTTCCACGACGCGATCAGCTGGTTGGCCCCGAAACCGGGCTTGCTCCATGGCGAGGTCCAGGCGGCGTGCTCGTACCCCTTGCCGGCGTACATCGTCGTCCCGGTGGGCCTGGCGACGGTGAGCGCACCGTTGGCGGAGCGCGTGCCGTGGGCGGAGCCGGCTTCGAAGTCCTTGGTGGTGCTCCAGCGTTCGACCTTCGCGTGCGCCACCGCGGCGCCGGCGGTCGGGGCCGCGACCAGCATGCCGGCGGCGAGGGCAACCGCGCCGACGACGACGGCGGTGCGGACGGAGGCAGGGCGGCGTGTGACGCATGTGACTGATGGGACCATTGCACCAGAGTAGGCGACCTGCCGCCCGCTGGCACCGACTTCGCCGATCGGGCGGCCCTGCTATCCCAGGACAAGCGGCTCAGGTGTCGCGGGCGGACAGCCGTGCGTCGCCGAGGCGGCAAGAGAGCATCGTCTGAGCCACTAGGCTTGACCGGTGACACTTCGCCTGTACGACACCGCGACGAAGCAGAGCCGTGACTTCGTGCCCCTGCACGCTGGACAGGTCTCGATCTATCACTGCGGCCTGACCGTTCAGGGACCGCCGCACATCGGCCACATCCGCAAGGAGGTCGTCTTCGACGTCCTGCGCCGCTGGTTCGAGCACGAGGGCACCGAGGTGACACTGGTCGCCAACATCACCGACATCGACGACAAGGTGCTGGCCAAGGCCGAGGAGCAGGGCCGCCCTTGGTGGGCGATCGCGTACGAGAACGAGCGCGCGCTGCACGAGGCGTACGCCACCCTTGGCTGCAAGCCGCCGACCTACGAGCCGCGGGCGACCGGGCACATCCCCGAGATGGTCGAGCTGGTCCAGGAGCTCGTCGTGGCGGGTCATGCCTATCCCGCGACGGACAGCTCCGGCGACGTCTACTTCGACGTACGGTCGTGGTCCGCGTACGGCGAGCTTTCCAACCAGCGCCTGGACGACATGGAGGCTGCCGCCGATGCGGACCCGCGGGGCAAGCACGACCCACGGGACTTCGCGCTGTGGAAGGGCCACAAGCTCGGTGAGCCGGACACTGCGTCGTGGCCGACACCGTGGGGCCGCGGCCGGCCGGGTTGGCACCTGGAGTGCTCGGCCATGGTGGCGAAGTACCTCGGCCACGAGTTCGACATCCACGGCGGCGGCCTGGACCTGCGCTTCCCCCACCACGAGAACGAGCTGGCGCAGTCCCACGCCGCGGGCCAGCGGTTCGCCCGGCTGTGGATGCACAACGCGATGCTCACCCTGGACGGCGCGAAGATGAGCAAGTCGGTCGGCAACTCGATGTTGGTCAGCGAGGTCGTCAAGCGGGTACGCCCGATCGACCTGCGCTACTACCTCGTGGCCGCGCACTACCGATCGATCATCGAGTTCTCCGAGGCTTCGCTCGCCGGGGCAGCAACAGCGTTCGGTCGTATCGAGGGTTTCGTACGCCGTGCCGCCGAGGTCACCGGTGCCCCGGTCGACCTCACTGAGCTCGGCGGCTCGGTCACGACGGGCTTCGCCGCAGCGATGGACGACGACCTTGCCGTACCCGCCGCGCTCGCCGCGCTGCAGGAGTCGGTGCGCACCGGCAACAAGCTGCTCGCCGACGGCCACTCCTACGCGCTGGTCTCCGAGCTGGCCGCGGTACGCCGCATGCTCGACGTGCTCGGGCTCGACCCGCTCGCGCCGGGTTGGGACACCGCAGGCGAGCGCTCCGGGGAGCACGCCGCTCTCGACGTGCTTGTGCGGAGCCTCATCGAGAAGCGCTCAGCCGCGCGCGCGGCCAAGGACTATGACACCGCCGACGGCGTGCGCGACGACCTCAATGCCGCCGGCGTCGAGGTCGAGGACACCCCTGACGGCCCCCGCTGGTCAGTCACGACACGAGGACTCCACTGATGCCCGGCAACTCCAAGCGCCGAGGCGCCATCTCCAAGAACGCCAAGGGCAACCCGACTGCCGGATCCGGTGGGCGTGTTCGCCGCGGGCTCGAGGGCAGGGGACCGACGCCGCGGGCCGAGGAACGTCCCAACCACAAGGCCTACCGCGCCGCCCGGGCAACCGACCGTCGCCAGACGCCGAAGCCGCGCAAGAAGCGGACCGACGACTTCGAGTGGGTCGCCGGGCGTAACTCCGTGCTCGAGCTCGCCCGCGAGGGAGTGCCGGTCACAACGCTCTACGTCGCCGAGGGCACCGACCGTGACGACCGTATCCGCGAGCTCTTCAAGATCGCCGCCGAGCGCGGGTTGGCGGTCCTGGAGGTGTCCAAGGGCGAGCTGGACCGGCTGACCGACCGTGCCGTCCACCAGGGCGTGGCCGCCAAGATCCCGTCCTACGAGTACGCCCACCCCGACGAGCTGCTCACGCGTGCCCGCGAGGCGGGCGAGACTCCGCTGATCGTGATGCTCGACGGTGTGACCGACCCGCGCAACCTGGGGGCGGTCGTGCGGTCCGCTGCTGGGTTCGGGGCGCACGGCGTCGTGGTCGCCGAGCGCCGCGCTGCCGGTATGACGGCCTCGGCGTGGAAAACCTCCGCCGGTGCCGCCGCGCGGTTGCCCGTCGCCCGCGCGACCAACCTGACGCGCCAGCTCAAGGCCTACCAGGAGGCCGGCCTGATGGTCGCCGGCCTCGCGGCCGACGGTACGTACTCACTTCCTGACCTCGATCTCGCCGACGGGCCGCTGGTACTCGTCGTCGGCAGCGAGGGCAAGGGAATCTCCCGGCTGGTGTCCGAGACCTGTGACGTGCTGGTCTCGATCCCGATGGCCTCCGGTCTGGAGTCGCTCAACGCCGGGGTCGCCGCCGGGGTCGCGCTGTACGCGGTGGCCGAGCGCCGCCGCTGAGTCACAGCTGTGTGCACTTCAGGACTACCCGACCGAGCGTGCGCCGAAGCAGGAAAGGTCGACCTCCTCAGGAGCCGCCTCTCGCCGGCGGGACCTGCACAGAACCTTCACGAGTCGTCCCCCACTCCTGACCAGGCAGGCTCCTAGGCTCGCACCATGGCAGTCAGCGGAGCGGCCCAAAGGATTCTCGTCGTCGAGGACGAGCCGGTGATCAACCAGGCGGTCACCGACCGGCTGCGCGGCTCGGGGTATGACGTGGTCCAGGCCTGGGACGGACCGGGCGCGGTCGCGCAGTTCGCGGACACCGCGCCGGACCTGGTCCTCCTGGACGTGATGCTTCCCGGGTTCGACGGCCACGAGGTGTGCCGGCGAATCCAGGCCGAGCGGCCGGTCCCTGTGCTGATGCTGACTGCGCGGGACGACGAGGCGGACATCCTGGTGGGGCTCGGCGTCGGTGCCGACGACTACCTCACCAAGCCGTTTCGCATGAGGGAGCTGGTGGCCCGGGTCGCCGCCCTTCTGCGGCGGGTCGACCGTGCAGCGGAGCTGGCAGCCCGCTCCCCAACCGATCTGGGCGACCTGCGGATCGATGCGGCCTCTCGCCGGGTCTGGGTCACCGACACCGCCGTGCACCTGACGCCCACCGAGTTCGATCTCCTGCTCTGCCTGGCCGCCAACCCGGGCGTCGTCCTGACGCGAGAGAATCTCTACGCCGAGGTCTGGGGCTGGTCGGGCGCCTCCGGGACCCGGACGGTCGACAGCCACGTGAAGGCGCTCCGCGCCAAGATCGGTGCGGACCGGTTGCGCACGGCGCACGGCGTCGGCTACGCCCTCGAGCCCGGCGGCGACACATGAGCAGCCCACTGCTGGACCAGGTCACGTCGGTCAAGGTCAAGCTCGGGCTGCTCGTCGCGGTCAGCGTCACCGTGGCCTCGGTCGTCGCGGCGATCGGCGCCGGCGGAGGAGTGCCGTTCTGGCTCAGTGTCCCAGTCACCGTGGCCCTGGCCCTCGGAGTGACCCAGCTGCTGGCCGTGGGGATGACCTCACCCCTGCGCGAGATGACCGCGGCCGCACGGCGGATGGCCCGCGGTGACTACTCCGGCCGGGTCACCGCGACCTTGAGCGACGAGGTGGGCGAGCTGGCCCGAGCCTTCAACAAGATGGCGGAGGACCTGGCCGCTGTCGACCGCCAGCGCCGCGAGCTGGTGGCGAACGTGAGCCATGAGCTTCGCACCCCGCTCGCCGCCTTGTGCGCGGTGCTCGAGAACCTCGTCGACGGGGTCGCCCAGCCGGATCCGGTGGCCCTGCGGACGGCGCTCGACCAGGCCGAGCGGCTCGCCACCCTCGCCTCGGACCTGCTCGACCTCGCCCGGGTAGACGCCGGCGAGACCCAGTTGTCCATCACGCAGGTGCCCGTCCTGGAGTTGCTAGAGCGCGCCGTGGCCGAGGCGCGGGTGGTCGGTCGTGAGGTGAGGTACGACGTGCGAATCACGCCGCCAGCGCTGACGACCCCGGCCGACTCGGAGCGGCTTCACCAGCTGGTCGCCAACCTGCTCGACAACGCGTCCCGACACAGTCCCGCCGGTGGGATCGTCCGGATCACCGCCCAGGACACGGCCACCGGCTGGCGACTGGAGGTCGCCGACGAGGGGGCAGGCATCCCCGCCGCCGACCGGGACCGCGTCTTCGAGCGGTTCGGGACCCTGGCGGAGGCCGAGGGTGGCGGCGGCACCGGACTCGGCCTCGCCATCGCCCGCTGGGTGAGCGACCTCCACGGCGGCACCATCTGCTTCGTCGAACCGGAGCCGGGCAGCACCGGTGCGCGTGTGCGCGTCGACCTCCCGCACGAGCCACGGCAGCACACTCACGCCCCGCGCAGCGCCCAGGAGCCAGTCATGACGAACCCGGTCCAGAGTCCCGCCCTACCCGAACCCACCGCGGCCCGCGTGCCCGAGCCGGCGATGAACACGCTGTTCGGCAGGTTCTGGCCCGACACCGGCGTTCCCGGAAACATGCGCGCGGTCCTCTGCAGCCTCGGGGTCGGCCTGCTGGCCGGCGTGGTCCTGCCGTTCCGGGACTTCGGGCTCGGCACGTTCGCGGTGCTGCTGGCGGCCGGGGGTGTGATCCTCGGCTTCAGCGCCAACCGCCGGTCCGCCTTCACCCTGGCCTGTGCAGCGCTGTGCGTGCTCCTGGCGGCGATCGTCGTCGTCCGGGACGCTGACTGGATCGTCGTCCTGTGCCTCCTGGCCGGCGGTGCGGTCTGCGTGGCCGGGCTCGTGGACGGACGCACCCTGCCCGCCTTCATCCTGGCCGGCATCGCCTGGCCGCTCGCCGGGCTGCGCGGGCTCCCATGGCTGAGTCGCTCCGTGCGCGCCGTCACCTGCCTGGGGAACAGTGCGGCGGCGCTGCGCACGGTCGTGTGGTCGCTGCTGGGGGTACTCGTCTTCGGACTGCTGTTCGCCTCTGCCGACGCGGTCTTCGCAGATTGGGCGGGCGCGGTCGTCCCGGACCTGCAGCTCGACTCGTTCGTGCTGCGAGCGTTCGTCACTGTTGCGGTGGGCGGAGTGGTGCTGGCGGCGACGTACCTCGCGCTGAACCCGCCCAGCGTCGAGCCGGGGACCGGTCCGGCGCGGTCCGTCGCGCACCGCTACGAGTGGCTGGCCCCGGTGCTGCTCGTCGACGGTGTCTTCTTGGTGTTCCTCGGGGCGCAGGCCACCGCCATCTTCGGTGGGCGCGACTACCTCGAGCGCACCACGGGGCTCACCTACGCGGAGTACGTCCACCAGGGCTTCGGCCAGCTCACGGTGGCCACCGCCCTCACCCTGCTCGTGGTGTGGGCGGCCGCCCGCAAGGCACCGCGCACCACGGCCGCGGACCTGGCCTGGCTGCGCGGGTCGCTTGGCCTGCTCTGCGTGCTGACCTTGGTCGTGGTCGCCTCCGCTCTCTACCGGATACACGTCTACCAGGAGGCCTACGGCTTCACCCGGCTCCGCCTGCTGGTCGACGTCTTCGAGGGCTGGCTGGGACTGCTGGTGCTCGGCGTGATGGCCGCGGGCCTGACGCTCCGGGCGGCTTGGCTGCCCCGG
>Ga0136622_10000041_pt1 | contig 40633 bp, 38 predicted proteins | sample AntDrymUQ4482106_2_FD_104803 | JGI IMG/M metagenome (GOLD analysis project Ga0136622, IMG submission 104803) | Polar desert sand microbial communities from Dry Valleys, Antarctica - metaG UQ448 (21.06) | ecosystem: Environmental > Terrestrial > Soil > Desert | place: Antarctica: Dry Valley...
ACGTCGCTCGCCGTACTGCCGAAGGCAAGACCGGCCGAGAGATCAAACGCTGCCTTGCCCGCTACGTCGCCCGCGACCTCTATCGCCTACTTGAAAACACGGCCACAGCTGCTTGACGAAGCATAGGAGCGTCGCATGGGGGGCGTCAACGACGGCTTGACGCCAGAGACCGTCAAGATATACTTGACGTTGTGGAGATCGCGGACTCGGCCCGCAAACACGGGATCAGCGATACCTCGATCCTCCATGCGTGGGAGAGCGCCATCAAGCTCGCCGAGTTCGAGTACGACGGCGAGGAAAGGCTGCTAGTCATCGGCCCCGACTCGTCAGGCAACCTGCTGGAACTCGTCGCGATTCCGGTCGCCGAGCCAACTCGCATCATCCACGCAGACCGACTACGCCCGAAGTTCTACGACGCCCTGTGAAGGCGGTGATTGATGATGAAGATGCGAACCAGGAAGGACGAGACTGGCCTGGAGTCGGTCGCGCCTGAGAGCCTGCGCGATGCCAGCCATTTTCGCAGGATCATTGAGGCGAAGAAGGGCCTAGAGGCTGCGGACAAGGACCTGCGAGACGCGGTGGCGGCTGCGCGCGCTGCCGGCGACTCGTGGACGGTCATCGGGGCGGCGATGGGCACTACCAAGCAAGCCGCCTTCCAGCGGTTCTCGAAGGACGCCAGCGCGCCCGATCCTCGTTGACGCAGGCATTGGGTGTCGGGCCAAGGCGGCCTCAGACACCGGCAACATAGGCGGTGAGGAAGTGGACGCCGTGTCGATCGAGGTTGCCGCGGGCCCGGTCGTAGTGCTCGGTAGTGCGCGGATCGGCGGGCACCTCGAGCCCGCGGTGGAGAACGCTGATCGCGGCTTGTTGATCTTTGCCGCCGTCGCCGACGTCGAGAGTCAACACACGGAGGCATTTGAGGAACTTTCGAAGGTCCTCAACAGCCGGTTCTGCCCCCTCATTCTCAGCCGCCCATAGGCGCCGGATGTGCGCCAGAGCGACAGCGAGCGCGTCTCCCTCCTTCTTGGTCAGTTGATCGCCGAGTGGCGTTCCCTCAGGATGAGATGTGGCGCGAGACATCGCCGCCGCAAGGTCGACACGAACAGTCGCGGGCGCTGCCTGATTTGTACAAAGAACGACTACGTCCCGGGCGGAATCGACGGGTCGCGCGACGGCATCTGGCCGAGGAACCGTGCCTACCAAGTACTGGCGTACCGCTTGCTCCAGGCCCTTCGCCAACGGCGATTCGACATCCGCGCTCAGCTGGAGCTTGATCTTCGCCTGAACGAACACGCCGTTGCCCTCGTCGGTGAGGACCACGACGTCGTCGACCTCCGAACCGGTTTGTGCGCCTACCGTGACGGCGGCGCCTGCGACCAGGGAACCGAGGAGCGACTCCTCGGCAACAATGCAGCTTGCCGCCCATGCGAACACCTGGTTCTGGAAGCCGACTCCAGCCGCGCCACCCGCACCACCTGCCGAAGCATCTGACGGGCCTGACATCAAGCGCGCCCCAGTTTCGAGGAAAACTGAGACTTCATGTGGAGAGTCCCGGCGGCGCGAGAGCGCGATGCTCCAGTCACGTCTGGAATCTCCTCTGTTCGTCGACGCCAACATACTTTCATCGCGACCGACGCCCCAATCGGTCTGAGGTGTCCGTGTGCAGCCCGTGCGCGCACCCTTGGGCCTTTCAGCGTGCGGTCATTCTGGAGCCGGAATGACGCAGCCGTACCGACGCGACCCTCGCTGGGGCGCGAACGCAGGCGCGGGGGGTTCGACACGGCCGCAAGCTGCTGCGCAACCACCGCCGCGGGTCAGCCGGCGGCGAGGGTGGCGATCGCGTCGCCGACCTCGGCGGTACGCCGGGGATGAGCCACGTCGCGCGCGGTGAGGTCGTCCACCACGGCCGACTCGATGCGCTGCGCTGCGTCGTTGAGCCCGAGGTGCTCAAGCAGCATGGCTGCCGACAAGATCGCCGCCGTCGGGTCTGCCTGCTGGGTTCCGGCGATGTCCGGCGCGGAGCCGTGCACCGGCTCGAACATGCTGGGGCTGGTGTGGTCCGGGTTCACGTTCCCGCTCGCCGCGAGCCCGATGCCGCCGGTCACCGCGGCCGCGAGGTCGGTGAGGATGTCCCCGAAGAGGTTGTCGGTGACGATAACGGCGAAGCGTGCGGGCTGCGTGACAAGGAAGATGGTGGCCGCGTCGACGTGCAGGTAGTCGACGCCGACCGCCGGAAACTCACGGCCGACCTCGTCGACTACTCGCGACCAGAGGCCACCGGCATGCACGAGCACGTTGGTCTTGTGCACGAGAGTGAGCTGCTTGCGCGGTCGCAGGTTGGCCTTCGCGAAGGCGTAGCGCACCACTCGCTCCACCCCGAAGGCGGTGTTCAGGCTGACCTCGGTGGCAACCTCGGCTGGTGTGCCCGCGCGCAGCACGCCGCCGTTGCCGACGTACGGCCCCTCGGTCCCCTCGCGGACGACCACGAAGTCGACCTCGCCCGGGTCGGCGAGCGGCGACGGGGTGCCGGGGTAGGTACGGGACGGGCGCAGGTTGACGTAGTGGTCGAGCTCGAAACGCAGCCGCAGCAGCAGCCCGCGCTCGAGGATGCCCGGTGGCAGGCGCGGGTCGCCGGGTCGCACTCCGACCGCGCCGAGCAGGATCGCGTCGTGCTCCTTGATCTCTGCCAGGACCGAGTCGGGCAGCACCTCACCGGTGGCCAGGTAACGCTCAGCCCCCAGGTCATAGCGCGTCGGCGCGAGCTTCACCTCGGGCGCCCCGGAGGAGCCGAGCACCGCCTCGAGGACCTTGACCGCCTCGGCAGTGACCTCCGGTCCGATGCCGTCCCCCGGGACAAGGGCAAGGCGGATCGACTCCATGGCCCCCGAGGCTATTGCAGTGGCCGCTGACCTAGCCGCTGGCCCGGCCGATTCAGCTGTCGTCTCAGTTGTCGTCGGGACGCTGGCCGCCGTTGTCCCGGCGGTCGAGACTGGACTGGACCGACTGCAGCGCCGCTCCGTTGTCTCGGCTGTCCCGGTGCTGTGCTGGACCCCACTCGGGGTACATGTCGTACATGGTGTGCTCCCATTCGGGTGATGAGCCACGCGCCGTCTCCGGCGCGTGTCTCACGTCGGTGGTCTGCTCTGATCGCGCAGCGGGGAGCGGGATCGGCCGCACCCGTCGTGCGTGGGTGGTGCTCCGCTGCGCAGTGGAAGGAGAGGGACCTCGGCGCGGGTCGCGCGCTGTCGAGGGGGATCTCCAGATCGAGGTACGGGTGGCGCTTGATCGCTACTCGCGGCGGAGGATCTTCGTCGGGCCTGACATGCCGAACTCCGCGGCGAGGTGGCCCTGACTAGTGGGCCCCGCCACGGCGGTCGATAAGTACGAAGAAGCTCCGCATGGTGTTTCGAGGCTAACAATGGCTCGCCGCGAGTGTGGCCACGTTTGCGGAACATTTCACATGTCGAGACGACCGTCTCGTTTCTGCTCCATGCGACGCGGTTTGCGAGACTGGACACATGAGCGCTCCGCCGGACCTTCCCGGGGTGGTCGCACGCGCTTTCGACGTCTCGCGCAAGCGCGGGTTCGCCTCCTTCTGCCGCAACGAGACCGGTCGGCTGCTCGCGATGCTCGCAGCCACCCGGTCCGGGACGATGGCGGAGTTCGGCACCGGTTGCGGGGTCGGTACGGCGTGGCTGCGCAGCGGCGTGCGCGGAGACACCACCATCATCAGCGCTGAGCTGGACCCGAAGCTGGCCGAGGCCGCCGCGGAGATCTTCGAGGACGACGCGCAGGTGGAGGTGCTCGCCGCGGACTGGTCGACGCTGGCCGACCGCGGTCCGTTCTCGTTGCTGTTCCTCGATGCACGCGAGCCCAAGGACAGTGGCGCGGACACGATCATCGATCTCGTGGAGCCGGGGGGCGTCGTCGTGCTCGACGACTTCACGCCCTGCGAGTCGTGGCCGCCGATCTTCTCCGGGCGGGTGGACACGCTGCGTGAGCAGTGGCTCACCGACGAGCGGTTCACCACCGTTGAGGTGATGGTGGCCCTCGACGCCTCGGTGCTGATCGCCACCAAGCGCTGAGCCCACCCCGCTCCTCGTGCCTACGCGAGCCACGCGGCAGCCTCCCGTGCGCGCGCAACATGGTCCGCGGCGCGCTCCAGCAGTTCGCCGCTGCCTCCGCCTGCCTCGACGTTGACCACCACCAGATGCGCGGAGGCGCGGGTGGCGGCTTCGGCCAGGAGCAGCCCAGTTGTGGCGTCCCCGCGGATATCAGGTTTGCCCTCGGCGGCAAGGCGGGAGGCCAGGCGTGCGGTGGCGGCCCCGAGCTCCGCGAGCTCCAGGGGAATCTCTGCGGCTCGGGTCAGAGCGGCTGCCACCTGGTCACGACCAGCTCGGTTGGCGCGGGCCGAGAGGACCTGCTGGTACGCCTCGGCGTCAGCCGTGGCAAGGGCAGCCGCCCGGGCTCGCAGCCGCTCGGCGTCCTGTGCCATCGCCTCTGCTCCCGGGAGGCGGTCGACCGAGTACCGCGCCGCCATCCCCACGAGCCCCGCCGCAACAGAGATCGTGATCGCGGCTGCGGCGCCACCGCCGGGTGCCGCCTGCCGCGAAGCCAGCTGGTCCAGGAACTCACCGAGCGCGAGGCTGAGATAGGACGCCGCCACGGGTCCGGGCTCATCGTCCGCCATCCTCAGAACAGCCCCACGAGCTGCCCGTCCGCGTCGATGTCCACATGCGCGGCCGCGGGGTCGGAGCCGAGGCCGGGCATCGTGCGCATGTCACCACAGATCGGGTAGACGAAACCTGCGCCGACCGAGGCGCGGACCTCGCGGACCGGCAGAGTCCATCCCGTCGGCGCGTTCTTGAGGCTGGGGTCCGAGGAGAGGGACAGATGCGTCTTGGCCATGCAGATCGGCAGCCTGCCGAAACCGGCTCGCTCGTAGGTGTCGATCTGCCGGGAGGCAGCTGCTGAGTAGTCGACACCATCCGCGCCGTACACGGCGGTGGCGATCGTCTCGATCTTCCCCCGAAGGCTCGCCTCCTCTTCGTAGAGCAGCCGGAAGTCGCTGCGCTCATCGGCCGCCTCGACGACCGCCTCAGCCAAGCCGATGGCGCCAGCCCCTCCGTCGTCGAAATGAGTCGACACCGCGCACCGCACACCGGCCTCGTGCGCGATCTCCCGGACAGCTGCGTGCTCACTGGGATGGTCGGTGGGGAACGCATTGACAGCCACGACCGGCGTGACACCGTGGAGGCGCACGTTCTCGATCTGCTTGACGAGGTTCGCGGCCCCTAGCCGCACGTGGTCGGGATTCTCGGCGAGGATTTCCTCGGGCAGCGGACGTCCTGCGACGATCCGATACTTGCCGGAGTGAGCCTTGAGCGCCCGCACCGTGGCGACGACGACCGCGGCGTCGGGTGCCTCGCCCGACGTACGGCACTTGATGTTGAAGAAGCGCTCGGCCCCCATGTCGGCACCGAAGCCGGCTTCGGTGAGCACGTAGTCCCCGGCGCGCAGGGCGACCAGGTCGGCGATCACCGAAGAGTTCCCGGTGGAGATGTTGCCGAAGGGGCCACCGTGCACCAGGACCGGGGTGTTCTCCATGGTCTGCAAGAGGTTCGGCTTGAGCGCCTCGCGCAGCAGCACGGTCATGGCGCCGGCGGTGTTCAGCTGCTCGGCGGTGACGGGGTCGCCGGCAGTGGTGTAGCCGACGACGACTCGGCCCAGACGTTCCCGCAGGTCCTCCAGCGAGGTGGTCAACGAGAGCACCGCCATCACCTCCGACGCCGCGGTGATGTCGAACCCGCTTTCCCGCGGGATGCCGTCCATCCGGCCGCCGAGCCCGGTCACGATGTTGCGCAGAGCACGGTCGTTGACGTCCAGCACCCGCCGCCAGGTGATGCTGGACGGGTCGAGGCCGAGCTTGTTCCCGCGGAACAGGTGGTCGTCGAGCATGGCGCTGAGGAGGTTGTGCGCGGCGGTGACCGCGTGCATGTCACCGGTCAGGTGCAGGTTCAGCTTCTCCATCGGCACGACCTGGCTGTAGCCGCCCCCGGCGGCGCCTCCCTTGATCCCCAGCGCCGGCCCCATCGACGCCTGCCGGATGGTCACCACAGCTCTCTTGCCGATGTGCCGCATTCCCTGGCCGAGCCCCACCGTGGTGGTGGTCTTCCCTTCGCCCAGCGGCGTGGGCGTCATCGCAGTGACGACCACGTACTTCGCGCGGGGTCGATCAGCGAGCTCCTCGATCGCGTCGAGGCTGATCTTCATCACGTCGCGGCCGTAGGGCTCCAGCAGGTGACTGCCGAGGCCCATCTCGTTGGCGATGTCCTCGATCGGCTTCAGGGTCGCGCTGCGGGCGATCGCAAGGTTGCCCATGGATGTGGACACGTGCACTTCCTTTCTCGTCGTACTAGATGCCGGGGAGCTCGAACCCGGCCACTTCGACGCCGAACTCGAGACCCGCGTCGAGCAGCGAGCTGGAGAGGTACTGACCGGCCGAGCGTTCGCAGTGCACCAGGTAGGAGCGGATCCCGCCCAGGTCGTCGCGGATGAGATCAGCCGCGACGCCAGCCACCGCTGACCGTAAGGCGCTCCCGTCCGGACACGACGCCTCGGACAGGTCGAGGCCGCACTCCTTGGCCAGAAGGTCCGCGGAGCTTGCCCCGGCGATGCGCATGAGTGCACGACCATGGGTCAGGTCGATGACCGAGACCAGCTCGTCGGCGTTCTCTGTCGTCTTCTCGAGCCACGTCACGAGAGAGGCCCGTGCCGCCGGGGGCGCCAGGACGAGCCACTCCCCTGGTGCAGAAGCCGTCACCAGGACACTGCCGCTCGACTCCCCTGTCGGCCACTCCTGTCGCCTTGCGTGTCCGAAGCGGACGCCAAGGGTCTCGGCCACCGGACCGTCCCAGGTCGCCTTGACCGCCACCTTGGCAAGGGGCGTGTGGTCGGTGATAGTCAGCTCTGCAGAGCTGCGCCGCGCGGACACCTCCCATCCCGCTACCACGACGACGGGAGGTGGGGGCTCGATCGGGCTACGTGCCCGCACGACGGTCTCAGCCACGCAGCCGCACCCCCTCCGGGTCCACCTGGGCAAGCTGGTCGGTGACCACGGCTGTGGCAGCACCGCCGTCGACAAGGCGCACCGTCAGCTCGCGGCCGGGCTCCGCCACGCTGAGGTCCACTTGGGCCAGGCACACCGAGCGCCCGAGCGCCGGGGACAGTCGACTGGAGGTGATCCGACCACAGATGAGTCCTGCGGCGTCGAGGAGCTGGCTCCCCTCCGCGGGCACGAGCGACGGGCTCGTCGTCCGCAACCCGACCAGCCGCGCGCCGTCAGGGAGATCTTCCTGCCAGACCAGCTCCGGCAAGCCGGCAAAGTCTTCCTTGTCGAGCTTGACGAGGCCGTCGAGGGCCGCACCCTGCGCCTTGGTCAGTCCGTCGGTGTCCTGTCCGACGATCAGGTGCCCCTTCTCCAGCCGCAGGATCCGCTGTGCCTCCACTCCGAACGCGCGCACTCCCAGGTCGCCGCCGCGCTCGAGCAGGGTCTCCCAGACATGGAGGCCGTACCCAGCCGGCACATGCAACTCGAAGCTGAGCTCCCCGGTGAAACCGATCCGCCAGAGGACACACCCATCCACGCCCGCCAGGCGACCGGTGCGCACATGCATGTACGGGAAGGCATCGGCATCGACATCGATGTCTTCGACGACCCGCTGCAGGAGCTCACGCGACCGCGGCCCGGCGAGGTTGATGCTCGCGTATGCGGTCGTGACCGGTGTGACATGCACCTGCCAGTGCGGCCGCTCGGTCTGCAGCCAGCTCTCGAGCCATTCCCAGACCGCGGCCGCACCCGAGGACGTCGTACTCATCAGGTAGTGCTCGTCGCCGAGGCGTCCCGTCACTCCGTCGTCGATGACCACACCGTCATCGCCGCACATGACCCCGTACCGGACCCTGCCCACCTCCAACTTCGACCACTTGTTGACGTAGACCAGGTTGAGCAGGCGGGCGACGTCGGGACCACGCAGGTCGAGCTTGCCGATCGGGGTCACGTCGATGACCCCGACACCGTCCCGGACCGCGGCGGCCTCTCCGGCCGGATCGCCGTAGTGGTCCGGCCGGATCCACGCACTGGCCAGGAGTGGTACGGCGCCGTGACGCTCGTGCCACGACGCCATCGGCGACAGCCTCCTCGGCTCACGAGGTCTCCCGGCAAGGGCCCCGAGCGTCACCGGCGCGTAGGGCGGCCGCCACGTGGTGGTGCCCGTCTCCGCAATCGTCTGCCCCGTGGCCTCGGCCACGATCGCGACCACGTTGACGGTCTCCAGCTTGCCCTGGGCCGGACCCATCGTTGCCGTGGTGTACCGCTTCGCGAGCTCCGCGCTCCGGTAGCCCTCCTCGACGGCGGTGAACAAGTCCTTCGAGGAGACGTCCTCGGAGAAGTCGACGATGCCGTGGGTGCACCCGCGGAAGATCTCGGGGTGCGGCTCGACCGACAGCGGCGATACGGCGGCGCCGACGGCGGCGTCCTTCGCAGCACGCCTGGCCGCCTCCTCCCCGGTCGCGGCGCCGTGAGCGGCCAGCTCCTCACAGGTTCCGTCGCCCACGACGCCACCGGTGGCGAGCACGTCGGCTGGGAGCATCGTGGGGTCCGTGCGGAACCTGGCGGCTGTCGCGTCGTAGCGCGGTCGGTTCCCGGCCATCGTCAGCAACGACACGGCGGCGGTCCATCCGGTGGCGGTCACCACGAGGTCGCAGGGCACCTTTCGACCGTCGCCCAGCTCGACCTCACGGACCTGGCCTCTCCCGCGCACCCGGACGACGTCGCCGCCTCGACGCGCGTCCTCGACGTGCACCACCTCCACGCCGACCCGGTCGAGGTCTTCGGCAGCGGCGTCCCCGTCTGCGTTCGAGGTGAGCACGACCGCGCGGTGTCCGGGCTTGACCGCATGGAGGTTGACCAGCCGGCGGACGGCGGTGGACAGCATCACGCCGGGTACGTCGTTCCCCGCGAACACGTAGGGCCGCTCGATGAGGCCCGCAGCCACGACCAGGCTCTTGGCTCGAGCCTTGACCAGCCGTTCGTCGACGTGCGGCAGTCCACGCTGAAGGACCGAGACCCAGTTCCCGTCGTAACGCCCGAGCACAACGGAGTCGGTGAGGACCTCGATGCCGGGTGTCGACTCGACCAGCTCGCGCAGCTCGTGGAGGGCGACCAGATCCGGCTTGCCACCCCAGCGGAGGTGACCGCCCAGCTGGTGCTCCTCCTCCACCAGCATCACCGACGCGCCGGCCCCTGCCGCTGCAACGGCCGCGGCCATCCCAGCAGGACCGCCGCCGGCGACCAGCACATCGGGGTGGGCATGACGCTTGTCGTAGCGGGCGGGTCCGTCGCGCTCGGACTCGACACCGCCGACGACGCCGCCGTGCGCGAAGCGCTCGAGCACTCGCTCGTAGGCCGGCCACAGCCAGCTGGGGCTCATGAACGTCTTGTAGTAGAAGCCGGCGGGCAGCGCCCGTCGTGCCAGCTCGTTCACGGCCTTGACGTCGAGGGATAAGGCGGGCCACGCGTCCTGGGAGCGCACCTCCATCCCTGGCGCGACCAGGCGGTGCGCACCGCGGACGTTGGGCTCATCCCCCACCTGCACCATGCAGCCAGGGTCGATGAAGCTGGCGGTGAGCAGGCCGCGCGGCCGGTGGTACTTGAAGCTGCGCGAGAACACCCGCACCCCGCAGGACGCCAGCGCCGAGGCGATCGTGTCGCCGGGATAGGCAGGAGAGGGCCGACCATTCCAGCTGAACGTGAACTCAGCGCGTCGGTCGATCACCTCACCCGGCTGAGGACCCAGCCGCATCGACATGGTGGGCGGGCTGCCTCGCCTGGCAGAGAACGGCGAGCGGCTGGTCACGGCTCCCGACCCCTGCCTGGCGAGGCAGGCAACCGGGCTTCATTGGTCGTGGTGTCGCGCTCCAGGACCAGGTAGCGCCGACAACCCATCCGGTGGTACCAGCTCTCGGTCGTCCACCCCGCCGTGTTGCGCCGCAAGTAGAGGTAGCCGCGCCACTCGGCCGGTGTGGTCGTCTGCGGGTCCGGCCGCGCGCGGACCTCGCCCACGAAGCCGAACTCGCCGGCATCACGCGGGCCACACCAGGGGCAGGGAAGAAGGTTCACTAGTGACCGACCGCTGCCGCGCCCTTCTCACCGACGAGCCGGCCCACGGCAAAGCGGTCGAGACCAAAGGACGAGATGATCTCGGGAGCGCGCCGGGTGGCGATGCACTCCGCCATTGCCTCACCTGCCACCGGTCCCGCCTTGAACCCGTAGGTGCCCCAACCCACGTCAACGAGGAACCCTGATACGTCGGTGGCCCCCATGATCGGCGCGAAGTCCGGGGTCATGTCGCACAGCCCGGCCCACTGCCGCAACAGGCGGACCTTCGCCAACGAGGGCATGAGCTGCAGGACGTGGCTGGCCAGCCCCTCGGTGAACTCGAGCGAGCCACGCGTCGAGTACGACGCGAACGGATCCACGCTCGCACCGAAAACCAGCTCGCCGCGCGCGGTCTGGCTCACGTAGACGTGCAAGCTCCCGGAGACCACGACCGTCCGGAGGAACGGCTTCACCGGCTCGGTCACAGCAGCTTGCAGCGGGAAGGTCTGCACCGGCAGCCGCACCCCCGCCATGTCTGCGACGGTCGTCGCCCAGCCGGCTGTGGCGTTGACGACAATCGGCGTCGCGATGTTGCCACGGGTTGTCCGCACCCCGGTCACCCGTCCACCGGACACGTCGATCCCGGTCACCTCGGTGTCCTGATGAAGATGGACGCCCAGGTGATCCGCGGCCCGGGCGTAGCCCCAGACGACCGCGTCGTGCCGCACGATTCCCCCAGGTGGGTGGTAGAGGGCGCCGAGGATCGGATAGCGGGCTTGGTCGGTCACGTCCATCTCCGGGACGAGTCGCTGCACCTCGCGCGGGCCGATGACCTCGGAGTCGACACCGCTGGCCTTGTTGACCTCGGCGCGCCAGCGCATGGTCCGCAACGACGCGTCGCTATGCGCAAGCGTGAGGTGTCCCCGACGCGAGAACATCACGTTGAAGTTCAGGTCCGCGGCCAGCCCCCGATACAGCTCGAGTGACCGGTCGTAGAAGCGGACCCCCTCAGGGGTTAGATAGTTCGACCGCAGGATCGCCGTGTTTCGCCCGGAACCGCCTCCGCCGAGATACCCCTTGTCGAGCACGGCCACATCGGTGATGCCGTGGTTGCGCGCGAGGTAGTAGGCGGTGGCCAAGCCGTGCACGCCACCCCCGATGATGACCACCTGGTGGGCCGGTTCGAGGGCACGGTCCCGCCACACACGATCCCAGGCCCGTCCGGTGATCCCGTGTCGCAGCAGGGCCAGGCCCGAGTAGCGCGCCGGTCCATCTTGTCGGGTACGCCGCCCCTCAGCCATGTCGCGCGTCCTGGGCGAGCCGTTCGAGCAGCTCAAGACGCCACTGCTCTGTCGCCGCGACGTTGCCGAGCGTGTACACGTGGACACCCACCAGGGCATCCCCGAGGTGGCCGGCAGATGCAGCCAGGTCGCCCAGCACGTCATCAGGGCGGTACCCGCCCTTGCGCAGCAGAGTCGTCCCTGCGTGCTGCTTACGAAGCAAGCGCAGCGAGGTCCCGACTCCGATCCGAGCGCCGACCCTCATCAGGCGTAGCCGGTCGACCGGTCCGGCGACACCGACGTACACAGGAGACCGGACCCCGAGCCGACGCACTCGCTGGACCCAGCGGAGGACCGCTGCCGCGTCGAAACACATCTGCGTGACGAGATACCCAGCCATCGACTGCTTGTCCACCAGGGCACGCTCCAGATCTGGCTGCGAGATCAGGGGGTGCCCCTCGGGGTAGCCCGCGATCCCTACGCGCCGGAGGTTGCCCGCGCTACCCGAGCCTCGCAGGCTCGCAATGGTGGCCAGAAGCTGGAGCGAGTCGGTGAAGTGTCCCACCGGCTCGCCGTCACCGGACACCACGAACACGTCCGTGACCCCCACGTCATCGAGCCGCTGCAGGATCTCGGCCACATGTGACTCGTCCGTAATGAGTCGCGCGGCCAGGTGCGGGACGGCCGGACGCCCCCTGCGGGCGAGGTCCTCGGTGAGCGCGAGGGTCGGCTCGATGCCTCGCCGCGGCGACGACGTCACCGTGATGGGGATCTCTCCTGGTACGTGCGCCTCGACCTGCTCGGCCGTTCCCGGCATAGCCAGCACCTCATAGCGCGGTCGCTGGAGGAGAGCGGTGAGAAGCCGGCGGCTCTCGGCGTCGTGGTCGGCAGAGGTGGTCGAGCCCGTCGAGACCATTCGGACAGCGGGATGCGCTGACATCGGACCGACCTCGTCAGAGACGGTCACGGTAGTCCTGGTTGTACGCCTGAAGATCGGGAGCAGAACCAAAGAACGCGTGTTTGGACATGTCGTCGGAGTAGCGGCTGGAGTCTGGTGTGCGTCCGAGCGCTTCGGCCATGCTGCGCACGTGGTGAGGTCCAGCACCGCAGCACAGGCCGAGGTAACGCACCCCCGCCGCGTGCGCTGCGGCCGCGAACTGGGCGACTTCGTAGCGGTTGCAGGTGAACGGGTCCAACGCCGTGGGGAAGGGCCGTCCCTCGGGCAACAGCGCGTCGTTCTCCTCACGCAGCGACTGGAACGTCGGCTGGGCCGCGGTGGTCCGGTAGGGAACGGGTAGCGCGGCTACCGGCACCGCGACCGCCTCCAGGATCGGAGCCAGCAGCGGCAACATGGTGTCCGGCCCTCGGATGCAGTTGAGTCCGACGACTGTCGCGCCCTCGTCTGCGAGCCGACGTGTTGCGTCTGCGAGCGAGTCACCCTCGCGCGTCTCCGGCTGCTGTCCGACGGCGAGAGTGATGACCGCGAGCAGGCCGGCCTCACGGATGACCTGGAGGGCGATGCGCGCCTCACCGGCGTAGCGGAAGGTTTCCCCGATGACGTAGTCGACCCCGGCCTCAGCCGCCCAACCGACCTGTTCCTCGAACATGGCTCGGGTCTGGTCATGGGTCGCCGGTCGTGCTGGGTCGTACAGGTTGGTGTTGCAGACGTTGCCGGCGACCATCGCACCCGACTCGTCAGCAACCTCGCGTGCCAGGGCCAACGCCTGCCGGTTCATGTCCTCGAGGAGCCCGTCCTTCCCGACGGCGCGCAGCTTCTCGCGGTGTGCGTAGTAGGTGAGTGCCTCGACCACGTCCGAACCCGCGCGCACGAAGTCACGATGCAACGCGGTGACTTGTTCGGGATGATCGAGCAGCACCTCGGGCACGAAGGCACCGGCCTGGAGGTAACCACGCCGCTCGAGCTCGAAAAGGTAGCCCTCGGCGCACAGCACCGGGCCGACCTCGAGCCGCTCGAGCAGTCCCGGACGGTCGTGCCCCACGAGCTCGCTCACCGCGCGGCTCCAGCAGCCTGGAGGCCCTTCGGCGTCTCCTTCTTCGGGTCGATGAACGGCCTGGGCACCACCAGAGCGTCGATCGCGCCTCGGGCTGCCGTGTGCACGGTCAGCTTGCTGCCGTTCTCGCTGTGCTCGACCGGGACCAACGCAAAGCCGATGTTCCTCTCCAGCCGCGGCGACCAGAAGGCAGATGACACCTGGCCGATCTGCTCGTCGTTGTCGGTGACCGGCAGGTAGTCGTCGAGGTAACCGATCAGCGGGTCACCCCCGATCTCCACGCCGACGACCTTTCGACTGACGCCCTCCTCGGCGATGCGCGACAGCGCCTTCTTGCCGATGAAGTCGGCCTCCTGGTCGAGGTCGACGGTCCAGCCAAGACCGATCTCGTAGGGGTTCAAGAACGCGTAGTCGCTGTATCCGTTGTTGTCCAAGGCGATGTCGGAGCCATAGCTGAGGATCCCTGCCTCGACTCGACGGATCTGGCACGGGCCGATCACCGCAAGGTCGTGCGGCTGGCCGGCCTCGAGCAGCTTGTCCCAGAGCTTGGTGGCGTCGCGGCTTGCGTGGCGGAGGTAGATCTCGTAACCGATCTCGCCGGTGTAACCGGTGCGTCCGACCACGACGTCCATGCCGTCGAGCTCGAACTCCGCGCACCAGTAGTACTTGAGGTCCATGACGCGTTCGCCGAAGAGGTCTCGCATGAACGCCTGTGACTTGGGCCCCTGGATCTGGACAGGTGCCACATCGGGCTCGGTGACCTGCACGTCGAGCTTGGCCTGGCTGGCCACGCCCTTCGCCCACAGCAGCACATCACCGTCTGCGACGGAGAACCAGAAGCGGTCCTCGGCGAGCCGCAGCAGCACCGGGTTGTTGATCACCCCGCCGTCGACATCGGTGTTGAGCAGGAACTTGTTCTGGCCGACGGCGCACTTGGTGAGGTCGCGAGGCGTCAGCATGTTCGCCAGCTCCAGCGCATCCGGGCCGGCGATCTCGACCTGGCGCTCGACACCCACGTCCCACAGCGTGACGTCATGGACGAGCTTCCAGTACTCGGTGACCATGTCGTCGTAGTGCCGGGGGTGGTACATGCGGTTGCACACGCTGTAGGACTGCACGCCGTGCCGCTCGGAGGCGTAGAAGTACGGCGACTTGCGGATGCGCGAGTACATGTGGATCTTCGGGACGTCATACGGGATGCGCATATCAACTCCAGGGAAACGGTGACTGACTGGTGGGATGCAGCTCGCCGCGCTCGTAGCGGTCGAACCGGAATGGGGAGAGCAGCTCCTGCTCATCGCCGAGCACCTCGCGCGCCACGAGGTCGCCGACGCCGATCAGCTTGTAGCCGTGGTTGGAGTCTGCGATCACGTGGACGTTCTGAGCGAACGTGTCGATAACGGGGAAGCTGTCGGGTGTGAAGCAGCCAAGACCGCCGGAGTTCTCCTCCTTGAAGAGGTGACCCGTGCCCTCGAAACGCTTCTGGCAATGGGCGAGGGCAGAGGTCCACATCCGGGCGAAACCGGGAGGGGTCGTGTACTCAGGACTCGCCGGGCCGTAGGGGTCGACTGCGACATCGGCCGCGCTCTTGGCTACCGGCGTCGGGGTTGTGCCACCCTGCACGCCGCCGAAGCTGAAGTCCGGTTTGTAGTAGATCCCCCACATCTCGTCGGTCACCAGCTCGCCGTTGTCGTCATGCAGGGGGGCGATGGAGTCGACGTGGATGACCGGGGGCAGGTTGCCTCTCGCGTCGGTGGCGAGGCCCGGGTCGACACCCAACGTCCCTTCCTGGAGGTACAGGTAGCTCCACATGTCCACGTCACGGTGCAGCCAGCCGTCCGGGTCGCGGACGTCGATCGTCGCGGGCAGGTCCAGCATCGACCAGAAGTCGCGCACCCACGGGCCAGCAGCGATGACGAGCTGGTCGCAGCGGATCGCCCCGTGGTCGGTCTCGACGGCCCGGACGGCGCCGTCGGCACCAGCCTCGTGGGTGAATCCGGTGACCCGCACTCCGGTGAGGATCCGCGCTCCCTCGGCCTCGGCCTTGCGTGCCAGACCACGAAGAGACGCCTGGTTGTTCGCGTAGCCGCCTCGATGCTCGTGCAGGACGTTGGAGATGCCTGTGGCTTGCCAGTCACCGAGGAGGTCGCCCAGATAGCGCTGGCACGCGGACTCTCCTTCGACCAGTGTCGAGGGGTAGCCGATCTCCTGCTGCTCTGCATAGATCTGCGAGACGTTCGCCCGCATCGACTCCGGCGCAGCCTGCAGATAGCCGACCGGGTGGTAGGAGAACGCGGTGGGGTCGGACTCCCAGATCGCCACCGAATGCGCCATCAGCCTGCGCATCGCAGGCTGGAAGTAGTTGTTGCGGATGACTCCGCAGGCGATGCCCGACGCGCCGGCGCCGACCGCGCTCTTGTCGAGCACGAGCACGTCCGCGCCCGAGCCGAGCCCGCGTGTCCGCAGCTCACGTGCCAGATGCCAGGCCGTCGAGAGCCCGTGCACCCCTGCGCCCACCACCACGAAGCGACTTGTCTCCGGAACACGCACCTGCATCGGAGCGAGGACCTCGCCTTCCCTTGCCATATAGGCAATACTGTTGCCAACTCACCTCGACGCTAACACGGGAGAGCGCAATTGACCACGACCTCAATGAGCCGTCCGGTGGCGACGGTGGAACGCGCTGTGGCCGTGCTCCACGCCCTGGCTGACTCTGCGACCGACCTCGGCAACAACGAGATCGCCCGGCGCACCCGGATCAACCCGAGCACCGTGTCCCGGTTGCTGGCCACCTTGGCCAAGGACGAGCTGGTGAGCCGCGGTGCCGACGGCGCCTTCCGGTTGGGTCCTCGTCTTGTCGAGCTGGGCAACGCTGCCCTGGCGCGGGTCGACATGCGCCAGCTCTGCCGTCCTCACCTGTTGGCGCTGACCGAGACGACGGGCGAGACCGCCACCATGTCGGTTCCCTACGAGGAAGGAACGATCACCGTCGACTTCGTGCAGAGTCCCTCATCGGTCCGGAGCGTCGCGCAGGTCGGGCGGCCCAGCGTCGCTCATGCCACGGCCACAGGGAAGGTCTTCCTCGCCTACGCGGGGGCCTTGCCGCCGGTGAACGGCTCACTGCCTGCCTACACCAGCGCGACCATCACCGATGTGTCGGTGCTGGCCGCGGAGATAGAAGCGATCGGCAAGCGCGGCTGGGCCATGGCCGTGGGCGAGCGCGAGCACGAGCTGAACGCCGTCGCCGCTCCTGTTCTTCGCAGGGACGGCGCCCTGGCAGCGGTCCTGGGCGTGCAGGGACCGGCCAGCCGCTTCGGAAGGCGAGCCATGCGCGCGGCCGCGGAAGCACTGACGGACCACTCTGAGGCGCTCTCGGCTTCCACCAGGTAACAGTCAGGTCAAGGTTGCCCGGCTGAGTGTTGCCATTCGGGCACCGCTCTTGCGGTGGCGGGGTGGCCGTGCCACGGTCGATGGACGACGCCAAGCCGGCGATGCGACTCCCGCTCGCGTCCGCGATGAGAGGTGCCCATGGACGACGGCTGGTTCTCCAGCTTCGTGACCTACCTCGAGTTCAGCTACGAGGACCTGATCCAGCTCGCCATCGAACACGCGCTCATCGTGGTGATCTCGGTCTTCATCGCGACCGTCATCGGGGTAGGACTGGGCGTGGCGACCTATCGTACGGACCGTCCCCGCGAGCTGGTGCTCGCCGTCACCGGCACTTTCCTGACGATTCCCTCGCTCGCGTTGTTCACGCTGCTCATCCAGGTGCCGTTGCTCGGCCTCGGCGCACCCTCGGTGGTCGTCGCACTCGTCATGTACGGGCTCCTGCCCATAGTCCGCAACACCATCGTCGGGCTGCGTGAGGTCGACCCGGCCATCGTGGAGTCCGCCCAGGGCATGGGCATGGGCCGAGCCGCCCGGCTGTGGCGGATCGAGCTGCCCCTGGCCTGGCCCGTCGTCCTGACCGGGGTCCGGGTGGCCACGCTGCTCCTGATCGGGATCGCGGCGATCGGCGCCTACATCAACGGACCTGGCCTGGGCGAGCCGATCTTCGGAGCGAGCATCGGGAGCGCGGCTGCGCTCAACGACGTGCTCAGCGGGACGCTCGGCGTGATCGTCCTGGCCATCTTGTTCGACCTCGTCTATGTCGCGGTCTTCAAGTTAACCATCCCGAAAGGCATCAGATGACCGACCCTCAGCAGGGCCACGAGACCGGGAGCGCCTCCGACGCCGGCAAGATCGAGATTCGTCTGGAGAATCTGGCCAAGCGCTTCCCTGGAGTGAGCGAGCCAGCAGTCGACGACCTGACGATGGAGATCCCCAAGGGCGAGATCGTGATCCTGGTCGGACCCTCTGGATGCGGCAAGACCACGACGATGAAGATGATCAACCGGATCATCGAGCCCACCTCCGGGCGGATCGTGCTTGATGGGGAGGACGTGACCAAGGTCAACCCGGACCAGCTTCGGCGTCGGATCGGTTACGTCATCCAGCAGATCGGCCTGTTCCCGCACCAGACGATCGCCGACAACATCGCGACCGTCCCCAGGCTGCTCGGTTGGAGCAAGGAGCGGACCTCAGAGCGGGTCGACGAGCTGCTCGAGATGGTGAGCATGGACCCGGGTCGCTACCGCAAGCGCTACCCGAAGGAGCTCTCCGGCGGTCAGCGCCAGCGCGTCGGAGTGGCCCGCGCCATGAGTGCCGATCCCGACGTGATGCTGATGGACGAGCCGTTTGGCGCGATCGACCCGATCACCCGGGACCGGCTGCAGAACGAGTTCCTCCGCCTACAGGAACAGATCAAGAAGACCATCATCTTCGTCACCCACGACATCGACGAAGCGATCAAGATGGGTGACCGGATCGCCATCTTGCGCGAGCAGTCACACATCGCGCAGTTCGACACACCGGAGCGGATTCTGGTCAATCCTGCCGATGACTTCGTGGCGGACTTCATCGGCCGTGGTGCCTCGTTGAAGCGCCTCAGCCTCAGCCGGGTGCGCGACGTGGAGCTGCACGACTGGCCGACCACGCAAGAAGGAGCGAGCCCCGAGGAGATCCGCCGGCTGCTCGACGGCAGCGACAAGTCGGCCGTGCTCGTGCTCGACGAGCAGCGGCGGCCGCTGCGGTGGGTCAACGCCGAGCACCTGAGCCGGTCCGGCAACGGCCGCGGCCTGGACGATGTCGGTCTGCCCGCCGAAGCTGTCGTGCAGCCCAATGCGACCCTCAGCGACACGCTCAACGAGATGATCACCGCGCGCTACAGCACAGCGATCGTGGTGGACTCCTCAAACGCCTACCAGGGCATCGTCGACATAGACACGATCAACGAGACCGTGCGCAGCATGCGACGTGCCGAGCGCGGGCGACTACGCGGCGACGATGCGGCGGACACGGACTTCGACGACGAGGACGACTGAGGTGTCCACCACCCCCACGGATCAGGCCAAAGCCACTCTGGGAGGCTACGGCGCTCCAAGCAAGGATCGGTCCCGACGGTCACGCTCGCTCGGGCGCTACCTCTTCATGCCCGTGCTCCTTGCCCTCGTCCTGCTGCTCACCTACCTGTCCGTGAGCCGCCGCGACCTGGACTCGGTCGAGGCGAAGAGGCTCGACTTCGACTTCATCCTCGCCCGGACTCGGGAACACCTCGAGTTGACGGCGCTCTCGACCTTGCTGGTGCTGGTCATTGCCATCCCGGTGGGGATCCTGTTGACCCGCTCCTTCGCCCGCCCCGTCACACCGGTTGCCATCGCCTTGTTCAACATCGGCCAGGCCGTCCCGACCATTGGTCTGCTGCTGATATTCGCCATCGCGTGGAATATCGGGTTCTTGCCGACCGTCATCGCCCTTGCCGCCTACACGACGCTGCCTGTGCTGCGCAACACGATGGTCGGCCTCACCCAGGTCGACGACTCCGTCATCGAGTCGGCGCGTGGCATGGGCATGACCAAGCTCGCCGTACTCACTCGGATCGAGCTGCCGCTCGCCGTACCGGTCATCATGGCTGGTCTCCGCACCGCGCTCACCATCAACGTCGGCACAGCCACGCTGGGCGCCTTCATCGGTGCTGGCGGCCTCGGCAGCCTGATCGTCTCGGGATTCTCGAGCAACCATCCCTACATCACCATCGTCGGGGGCATTTTGGTCGCGGTGCTTGCCCTCCTGGTCGACTACCTTGCTGGAATAGCCGAAGACTTCCTCCGCCCGAAGGGGCTGTGAGTCGCAATGACAACAACACAACGAACAACCAACAACCGAAGGTGAGACCAGCATGCGCAACGTGAAGACGACAGTCCGCGTGACCGCCCTGGTTGCCGGGTTCGCCCTGGCAGCCGGGTGCGGGGACGACGGCGGAGGCGAGGCCACCAGCGACGAGCTGAGCGGCAAGGAGTTCACCGTCGGGTCCAAGGAGTTCACCGAGCAGAAGATCCTCGGTCAGATCGCGATCCTGGCGCTCGAGGACGCCGGCGCCACGGTGAACGACGAGACGGGGATCGAGGGCACCGCGAACGTCCGCACAGCCCTGGAGAGTGATGAGATCGACATGTACTGGGAGTACACCGGCACCGGCTGGATCGACATCTTGGGCAACTCCACTGCGGACGCGGCGAGCGACCCACAACAGCTGTTCGATGACGTCGCGGCGGCGGACAAGGAGAACGGCGTCGAGTGGATCGTCAAGTCGGAGGCCAACGACACCTACGCGTTCGCCACGTCGCAGGAGACGTCGGACGAGCTCGGGGTAACGACGATCTCGGACTACGCCGCGCTCGCCACCGACGACCCGGCGTCGGCATCGTTGTGTGCGGCCGCGGAGTTCCTCGACCGTGAGGACGGGTTCCCGGGTGTGGAGGAGGAGTACGGCTTCGACCTGCCTGACTCCGATATCACCGAGCTGGATCTCGAGATCATCTACACCGCCCTGCCCAAGGCGGACCCGTGCAACTTCGGAGAGGTGTTCGAGAGCGCCGGACAGATCCCCGCCAACGACCTGGTGGTGCTCGAGGACGACAAGCAGTTCTTCCCGGGATACGAGGTGGCGATGACGATCAACGAGGACGTCCTCGCGGACTCCCCGGAGGTCGAAGACGTGCTGGCGCCGATCTCGGACGCGCTCACCACAGAGGGGCTGCAGCAGCTCAACGCTCAGGTGGACGTCGAGGGGCTGCCGATCGAGGCTGTGGCGCAGACGTGGCTGGAGGACAACGACCTCATCGGCTGACAAGTCAGAACTAACCCTGGGGGTCCCGGCTGTTGTCGGGACCCCTGGTGCTTGAGCGAAGGACAGCAACATGCGGATCAGCCTGGCGCAGCTGGACAGCCGGCTGGGCGACATCGAGGCCAATGTCGAGACAGCCCGGCAGGCGATCAAGGCCGCGGTGAGTGAGGGAGCAGAGCTCGTCGTTTTCCCCGAGCTCTTCCTCACCGGGTACTCCGTGGGCGAGGTCGATGCCGACCTCTCGATGCGCCCTGATGATCCGCGGCTCAGGGATCTCGCCAGGTCTGCCGGGGACACCGGTCTACTGATGGGGTTCGTGGAGTCCGGGCCGCCCGGTCCGCACACCTACAACAGCACCGTCTACTACGAGGCGGGCCGGTTGGTCCACGTGCACCGCAAGCTGTACCTGCCGGCGTACCACCCCTTCGAGGAGCGCAACCACTTCACGCCCGGGCCGACCCTGCGAGCCTTCGACGCCACCCCCGACACCCGGCTTGCAGTGCTCTGCTGCAACGACGCGTGGCAGCCGCAGCTGGCTTTCCTCGCCACGCAGGACGGCGCGCAGGTGATACTCGTCCCGACGGCGAGCTCGCAGAGCACGTTCCCCGAGCGCTATCACTCCGACGAGTACTGGAACGACATCATCCGCTTCTACGGGCGGATGTTCCAGCTGTTCGTGGTGTTCGTGAACCGCGTTGGCGTGGAGGGGCGGTTCCGGTTCTGGGGCGGTTCGCACGTCATCGACCCCTGGGGCAACATCGTGGGCGAGGCCGCCGGTCAGGACGAGGAGCAGCTGCTCACCGTCGATATCGACCTCTCCGACATCCGCCGACGCCGCAGGCAGGTGCCGCTGGTGAAGGAGGCCCGCCTCGGGCTCCTGCAGCGCGAGATTGGTCGGCTCCTCGACGAGGGCGGCGACCTCTGAGCCCAACTCCTACTCGGTAAGGTCGACCGCACGCACGGAGGCTGCGTGGATCGAGTCCCCGATCTCCTCGAGGACTGAGCCGGGGATCCCTGAGTCGACGGTGAGCGCGACCAGGGCGTGCCCGCCCTTGGTGTCACGCGCCACCTGCATGCCGGCGATGTTCACCGCTGCCTCGCCCAGGATCATCCCGACCGTGCCGACCATGCCGGGTCGGTCCTCGTAGCGGAAGAACGCGAGGTGCTCGGTGGGCTCGATGTCGACCTCGTAGCCGTCGACCTCCACGAGACGCTCCCGCTGGCCGATCCCGACCAGGGTCCCCGACACCGACACCTGGGTCCCGTCCGCGAGTGTCCCGCGCAGCGTGATCAGGTTGCGGTGGTCAGGGCTGTCGGGATCGGTCACCAGGCGTACGGCGACGCCACGCTCGGCCGCGAGCAGGGGGGCGTTCACGTAGGAGACTTGCTCCTCGACCACGTCGCTGAACACACCCTTGAGGGCGGCGAGCTCGAGCACCCGGACGTCGTACTGGGTGATCTCGCCGCGCACCTCGACGTCGAGCTGTTGCGCGACCTCGCCGGCCAGCGCGGTGAAGATCCGCCCGAGCTTCTCGGTCAGCGGCAGGCCGGGCCGGAGGTCCTCCGCGATCAGCCCGCCCTGCACGTTGACGGCGTCGGGCACGAGCTCTCCACTGAGTGCCAGACGCACGGACTTCGCGACCGCGACGCCGGCCTTCTCCTGTGCCTCGTCGGTCGATGCGCCCAGATGCGGGGTGGCCACCACGTTCTCGAACTCGAACAGCGGGCTGTCGGTGCACGGCTCCGAGGCGAACACGTCGAGACCGACCGCGGCGACCCGCCCCTCCTTGACCGCGACATAAAGCGCGTGCTCGTCGACGATCCCGCCCCGCGCCGCGTTGACGAGGACCAGGTGCGGCTTGACCTTGGCCAGCTGGGCTTCGCCGATGAGGCCGAGCGTCTCCGGGGTCCTGGGCAGGTGGACCGACATGAAGTCGGCCTCCTCGAGCAGCTCGTCGAGGGTCACCAGGCGCACGCCCATCTGCGCGGCGCGTCCGGCCTGGACGTAGGGGTCGAAGGCGATGACCTTCATGCCGAAGGAGCTCAGCCGCTGCGCCACGAGGACACCGATCCGGCCGAGCCCGACGATGCCGACGGTCTTCTCGTAGAGCTCGATGCCGGTGTACTTGCTGCGCTTCCACTCCCCGTCCTTGAGCGCGGCGTTCGCAGGAGCGAGGTTGCGGGCAGCGGCCAGCATGAGGGCCACCGCGAGCTCTGCCGCGGAGATGATGTTCGACGTCGGTGCGTTGACGACCATTACCCCGCTTTGCGTGGCCGCCTTGACGTCGACGTTGTCGAGGCCGACTCCCGCGCGGGCGATCACCCGCAGTCGCGGCGCGGCGGCAAGGACGTCGGCGTCGACCTTGGTCGCGCTGCGCACGAGGAGAGCCTCCGCGTCCGTGATCGCCGCGAGCACCTCCGCGCGCTGTGTGCCGTCGCAGAAGCGGATGTCGAAGTCGGGACCCAACGCCTCGACGGTGGCGGGGCTGAGCTCTTCGGCGATGAGTACGACGGGCTTGCTCACTCGGATTCCTCGGTGGTGGATGTCGGCGTTCTAGGCCCGGCTCCGGAGGTTCTCACCCACGCAGGAGGCGGCCGTGCACGACGCTGTGCCCGCCCCCGCACTCTACCCGACGAGGTCCGTCGACTTTTGCCCCGACAGAACCGCCACGCCCCCTGCGAAACCTTCTCCCGTGTCCTGCCAGTTTCCCAGGGGCACTGGGAAACCGGCACACTCCCAGTGTTGTTTCAACGGGGGTGTGCAGGTTCTGGCGGGGGCGTGGGCGATCGACTGCCAGTCACCGCGACGTGGCGCTCCCCCGATCCCTCGCCCGGCACGCCCGGGTCGTTCACCGTACACGCGGTCCCCACGAGGCCGAGCGCAACGAGAGCGCGGCCAGTAGCCACCACCTCATCAGGCCGTTTTCTCCGGAACAGCAGGACGCTGAGCTGTCGACGAAGGCGGTCGGCTGAGGGCCTTGCGCAGGAACAGCGTCATCACGGGCACTACGTAGAGCAGCCAGCCGAGGCCTTCGAGGACCGACATGGCGGGCCGGAAGTTGAACACGCCCCGGAGAAGCTCGGCGTACCAGCTCGCCGGCTTGATGGTGCCGCTCACGTCGAACAGCAGCGTGTCCTCGCCTGGGAGCAACCCGGCCTCCTGCAGGTCGTGGATCCCGTAGGCCAGCACCCCGGCCGCGATGACGACCAGGAAGGCACCGGTCCAGGTGAAGAACCGGGAAAGGTTGATCTTCAGCGCCCCTCGGTAAAGCAGGTACGCGAGCGCCACAGCGGTGGCGATGCCCAGCGCGGCGCCGAGGAGCGGCAGCGCGGCTCCGCCTCCGCCGGCGGTGACCGCGTTGGTCGCCGCCCAAAGGAAGAGTGCAGTCTCCAGGCCTTCGCGCCCCACCGCCAGCATGCCGACGAGCACCAGCGACCAGCCGCCGAACTCCACTGCCTGGTCGACCTGGCCACGTAGTTCTCCGGCGAGTCCGCGCGCGGCGCTGGCCATCCAGAAGATCATCCAGGTCACGAAGACGACGGCGAGGATCGAGAGGATTCCGCCGATTGCCTCCTGCGCCTGCGACGTGAGGCCGCGTGGGCCGAAGGTGAGCAGCGCGCCGAAGCCGAGACTGATCAAGATGGCGACCGCGACCCCCGCCCACACCTGCGGGAGCAGCTCGCGGCGGTCTGACCTGACCAGGTAGGCCACGAGGATGCTGATGATCAAGCCAGCTTCGAGCCCCTCACGGAGGCCGATCAGGTAGTTGGCGAACACGGGCACGACTCCTCGTATGTAGGGTTGCCTTACCTTACTTGGTGTTGGAGGTCGTCGTACGGGGGGGAGGCCATCGTGGGCCCCCGGGAAACTGGCGCCGGTCTCAGCGGGTGGCGGTGCCCTCGGTGTAGTCGGCGTCGTGGGACTTGACCCAGGCCATCAGCTGGCGGAGCTCGCGCCCGGTCTTCTCGATGGGGTGCCGCTCCCCCCGGGCGCGCAGCTCCTGGAACTCGGGGCCGCCGTTGTCCTGGTCGTCGATGAAGCGCTGCGCAAAAGACCCGTTCCGGACGTCGTCCAGCACCTCCGTCATCCGCTGCTTCACCGAGTCGTCGATGATCCGCGGACCGGACACGTAGTCGCCGTACTCCGCGGTGTCTGAGACCGACCAACGCTGCTTGGCGATGCCGCCCTCGTACATCAGGTCCACGATCAGCTTCAGCTCGTGCAGGCACTCGAAGTAGGCGACCTCGGGCTGGTAGCCGGCCTCGGTGAGCACCTCGAACCCCTTCATCACCAGCTCCGAGACACCGCCGCAGAGCACCGCCTGCTCACCGAAGAGGTCGGTCTCGGTCTCCTCGGTGAAGGTGGTCTTGATGCCACCCGCGCGCAGGCCTCCGATCGCCTTGGCGTAGGACAGCGCCAGCTCCCACGCCTTGCCGGTGGCGTCGGTCTCGACCGCGACGAGGACGGGTACGCCACGGCCCTCGGAGTACTCCCGTCGCACGAGGTGACCCGGACCCTTGGGGGCAACCATCGCGACGTCGACGCCTCGCGGCGGCTCGATGTAGCCGAAGCGGATGTTGAAGCCGTGGCTGAAGAACAGCGCGTCGCCCTCGACCAGGTTCGGCTCGACCGACTCCTTGTAGAGGGTCCGCTGCACGCTGTCGGGCGCCAGGATCACGATGAGGTCCGCCTCCTCGCACGCCTCCCCGGGCGTGAGCACCCGCAGTCCCTCCGCCTCGGCTTTGGCGCGGCTGCGGGATTCCTCGGGGAGACCCACGCGCACGTCGACGCCGGAGTCGCGCAGCGACAGCGCATGCGCGTGTCCCTGGCTGCCGTAGCCGAGCACCGCCACGTTGCGGTTCGAGATCACCGACAGGTCGGCGTCGTCGTCGTAGAACATCTGCGCCACGTTGGGCTCCTCCTGGTTGGTTGCTGTGCTGTGTGGTTCGCGGCGGGACTCAGCCGACGGCGGGAGGCACGGGGACGGCGACCGGGCGCAAGGTCCGGTCGGTGATGGAGCGCCCACCACGGCTGATCGCGACGATGCCGGACTGCACCAGCTCACGCACGCCGAAGGGCTCGAGCACCCGCAAGAAGGCGTCCAGCTTCTCTGCGCTGCCGGTGGCCTCGACCGTGACCGCGTCGGTGGCCACGTCGACGACCTTGGCACGGAACAGCTGCACGGTCTCCAGCACCTGACCCCGGGTCTGCGCATCCGCACGCACCTTGACCAGCAGCAGCTCTCTGGTCACCGACGCGGGACCGTCCAGCTCGACGATCTTGATCACCTCGACGAGCTTGTTCAGCTGCTTGGTCACCTGCTCCAGGGGCGACTCGGCCACGTTGACCACGATCGTCATCCGAGACACCTCGCGGTTCTCGGTCGGGCCCACCGCCAGTGAGTCGATGTTGTAGCCGCGCCGGCTGAACAAGCCTGCGATCCGGGCCAGAACGCCGGGCTTGTTCTCGACGAGGACCGACAGCGTGTGCCTGCTCATCCGAAGTCCTGGTCACGTGGTCTCGACAAGCTCGACCACCCGATCTCGCTCATAGCTCGTCCTCCTCGAACTCGGGAGCCATGTCCCGCGCGAACTTGATGTCGTCGTTGCTCGTGCCGGCGGCGACCATCGGCCACACCATCGCATCGCGGTGCACCCGGAAGTCGACGACCACGGGCACGTCGTCGACCTCCATCGCCTTGGTGATGGTGGCATCGACGTCGTCGGGGCTCTCGCACGCGAGCCCGATGCACCCGTAGGCCTCGGCAAGCTTCACGTAGTCAGGGATCCGCATCTGCTCGACCCGCTGCAGGTCGGTGTTGGAGTAACGCTGGTTGTAGAAGAGGGTCTGCCACTGGCGGACCATGCCGAGCGACTCGTTGTTGATCACCGCGACCTTGATCGGGATCCCCTCGATGGCACAGGTCGCGAGCTCCTGGTTCGTCATCTGGAAGCACCCGTCGCCGTCGACGGACCACACGGTGGTCTCCGGCCTCCCCACCTTCGCTCCCATCGCCGCCGGGACCGAGAAGCCCATCGTGCCCAGGCCGCCGGAGTTGATCCAGCTGTAGGGGTGCTCGTAGCCGATGTAGTGCGAGGCCCACATCTGGTGCTGTCCGACCCCGGAGACATAGATCGCGTCTGGCCCGACCAGCCGGCCCAGCCGCTCCAGCACGTACTGCGGCGCGAGCGAACCGTCGGCCGGCTGGTCGTAGCCGAGCGGGTACTTCGCCTTCACCCCGGACAGGAACTCGACCCATGCCTCGTAGTCGCCCTGGTGACCGGCGTCCGCCTCGGCTTGCAGCGCCATGATCAGGTCGGCGATCACCTCGCGGCAGTCGCCGACGATCGGTACGTCGACCGGCCGGTTCTTGCCGATCTCGGCCGGGTCGATGTCGGCGTGGATCACCTGGGCGTTCGGAGCGAAGGTGTCGAGGTTGCCGGTCACGCGGTCGTCGAAGCGGGCACCCAGGCTGATGATCAGGTCGCTGCGCTGCAGCCCCGCGACCGCGGAGACGGTGCCGTGCATGCCGGGCATGCCGAGGTGCTGCGGGTGGCTGTCCGGGAAGGCGCCGCGCGCCATGAGCGTGGTGACCAGCGGGATGCCGGTCATCTCGGCCAGGATCCGGAGCTCCTTGGAGGCGCGAGCGCGGAGCACGCCGCCGCCGACGTACAGCACCGGCCGCCGCGACTCGAGGATGAGCTTGGCCGCCTCCTTGACCTGCTTCGCGTGCGGCCGCGTCACCGGCCGGTATCCGGGCAGGTGCAGCTCAGTCGGCCAGTCGAAGGTGGTCTGCGCCTGGAGCGCATCCTTGGCCACGTCGATCAGCACCGGGCCGGGCCGGCCGGTCGAGGCGATGTAGAACGCCTCCGCCACGGTGCGGGGAATGTCGGCCGGGTCGGTCACCAGGAAGTTGTGCTTGGTGATCGGCATCGTGATCCCGCGGATGTCGGCCTCCTGGAAGGCGTCGGTCCCGATGGCGGCGCTGGCGACCTGGCCGGTCACGGCAACGATCGGGATCGAGTCCATGTAAGCGTCCGCGATCGGGGTGACCAGGTTCGTCGCACCGGGGCCACTGGTGGCCATGCACACGCCGACCTTGCCCGTCGCCGCGGCGTACCCCTGCGCCGCATGCCCCGCGCCCTGCTCGTGCCGGACCAGGACGTGACGCAGCTTCGTCGAGTCGTAGAGGGGGTCGTAGGCCGGAAGGATGGCTCCGCCGGGGATGCCAAAGACGTTCTCGGCACCGGCGCACTCGAGCGCACGGATCAGGCTCTGCGCGCCCGACAGCTGCTCACTCATCGCACGCCTGTCTTCCCATCCGCGGACTCCTCCCGCTCCATCAAAAAACCCCTCGGCCGACGGGGCGAGGGGCGACGCGTGGCTGGCCGCTGGGGTCAGCCTCCGCGCCTTGCGCGTACCTGGAGCTCGAAACGCATGGCCCAACGGTTCCGCTCGTGCCACACCGCGTCAAGCCAGTGTGTCACGCATTCCAGCATCCGGGACGACGATCCTAGGTCGCGCACCGCAAACGTGTGCCATCCTGGACTGGTGCGTCGAGATGCGGCGCGCCCGTCACACACCCTCGGGGGATCTGATGCGGCTGCAGCGCAATGGCGCCGTCGTGCTGTCGCTCGTGGTCACGCTCGGTGTTGTCACGGTGGTCTCGGGGGCCTCCGGCGCGCCACTCGACGAGAGGGCGCCGTACGACGCCGGGCTCTCCGACCCTCGAGAGGACAGCTACTACCCGAGCAAGGGCGATCCAGGGATCGACGTGCTGCACTACGCGCTCGACCTCAGCTGGCGCAGGGACAGCCGCACCCTGGTAGGCCAGGCAGGGATCACCCTGCGGGCGACCGAGACCGCAGACAGCTTCCAGCTCGACCTGCACGGGGCGATGGACGTCGCATCGGTCAGCGTTGACGGAACGGCAGCCTCCTTCGGTCACCACGGCAAGACCCTGACGATCCGCGAGCCGGTGAGCGCCAACTCCCGGCACCGCGTGGACATCGCCTACGCCGGGACACCGCAGGGTGTGCCGGCGCCGAGCCCGCGACCCGACATGCGCAGCATCGGCATGCAGGTCACCCGGGACGGGCAGCTGTGGACGATGCAGGAGCCGTTCGGCGCGTTCACCTGGTATCCCTCGAACGACCAGCCCTCGGACAAGGCGCTCTACGACATCACCGTCGACGCACCGGAGGGGATGGTCGGTGTCGCCAACGGGACCATGACCTCCCGTCTCGACACGGGTGGACGCACGCAGACGTCCTTCCACCTCTCCGACCCGGCGGCGACGTACCTCATCACCCTCGCGGTCGGTCCCTACCTGCACCGCAGCACGACCGGGCCGCACGGGCTCCCGGTGGACGTCTGGGCTCTTCCGGCCGATCGGGAGCTGCTCGACATCCGACACATGATGTCTGACGACCTGACCTGGCTCGAAAGCAGACTCGGCCGCTACCCGTTCGCGAACGCCGGGGTCGTCTTCGTGCCCGGTGACTCGGCGATGGAGACCCAGGGACTGGTGACGTTCGGCGCCCGCGGCTCACATGCCCGCCCGAGCGTCGTGCGGGAGACGCTGGTGCACGAGCTGATCCACCAGTGGTACGGCGACACCGTGACGCCGAGCGACTGGCGCGACCTCTGGCTCAACGAAGGCATGGCGATGTATCTCCAGGCCCGGTGGGACGCGGACCACGGAGGTGCCAGCTGGAAGGACTGGGTGTCACGCTTCCGTGCCTACAACAGCTTCGGTCGCGAGACCGACGGCCCGCCGGGTGCGTACTTCCGTGACGAGTTCGGCCTCACCTGCGTCTACTACTGCACGGCGGCGATGTTCGAACGGCTCCGGAAGGACGTCGGAGACGACACCTTCTGGCGGCTGGTCCGGCAGTGGCCGCAGACCCACCTCAACACGAACGCGGACCGACGCGAGTTCGAGGCGTGGGTCGAGGCGCGCACCGGCCGCGACCTCACCGACTTCTTCCGCCGCTGGCTGCTCTCCCCCACCTGGCCCCCGGACCGCTGACCCCACCGGTGGGTCTACCCGCAGACGGCGCCCACGGCTGCCGACTGGACGAGTTTCGCGTACTTCGCGAGCACACCGGTCGCGTACTTGGGCGCTCGCGGCGCCCAGCCTTCGCGGCGAGTGGCGAGCTCGGCATCGTCGACTCCCAGGTCCAGCGTCCGACCCGCGACGTCGAGCCGAATCGGGTCGCCGTCGCGGACGAACGCGATAGGGCCACCATCCACGGCCTCGGGCGCGACGTGGCCGACGCAGAGGCCCGTCGTACCTCCCGAGAACCGGCCATCGGTCAGCAGCAGCACGTCCTTGCCCAGACCGGCACCCTTGATCGCGCCGGTGATCGCGAGCATCTCCCGCATCCCCGGTCCACCCTTGGGTCCCTCGTAGCGGATCACCACCACGTCACCGGCGTCGATGCCTCCCGCGCCCAGGGCGTCCATTGCGGCGCGCTCGCTCTCAAAGACCCGGGCGGTTCCCTCGAAGACCTCCTCGTCGAAACCGGCGGTCTTGACCACGGCGCCGTCCGGGGCAAGGGAACCCTTCAGGATGGTCAGTCCGCCAGTGCGGTGCATCGGCCGGTCGAGGCCGCGGATGACGTCACCGTCCACCGCCGGCGGCGCCAGCTCGGCCAGGTTCTGCGCCACGGTCCGACCGGTCACGGTGGGGCAGTCTCCGTGCAGCAGGCCGGCGTCGAGAAGCGCCTTCATGACCACAGGGATCCCCCCGACCCGGTCGACGTCGGCCATCACGTAGCGTCCGAACGGCTTGACGTCGCTCAGGTGCGGCACCCGCTGCCCGATCCGGGTGAAGTCGTCGAGGTCGAGGCTCACCTCGGCCTCACACGCGATGGCGAGCAGGTGGAGTACGGCGTTGGTCGAACCGCCCAGCGCCATCACCACGGCGATCGCGTTCTCGAACGCCTCGCGGGTGAGTACCTGTCGCGCGGTGATGCCCTGCCGCAGCATCTCCACGACGGCCACTCCCGACTGGTGCGCGAACTCGTCACGACGACGGTCGACCGCCATCGGCGAGGCGGACCCGGGAAGCGACATCCCCAGCGCCTCCCCGACCGAGGCCATCGTGTTGGCGGTGAACATCCCTGCACAGGCTCCCTCGCCGGGACACACCTCGCGTTCGACCCGGTCCACCTCGTCGCGGCTGATCCGGCCGGCTAGGCAGGCACCGACCGCCTCGAACGCGTCGACGATGGTGAGGTCCTGGTCGCCCAGCTTGCCCGGGAGGCTGGATCCGGCGTACACGAAGACGCTGGCCAGGTCGAGCCGCGCCGCGGCCATCAGCATGCCCGGCAGCGACTTGTCGCACCCGGCGAGCAGCACCGAGCCGTCGAAGCGCTCGGCCATCATGACGGTCTCGACGCTGTCCGCGATTACCTCACGGGAGACCAGGGAGAAGTGCATCCCCTCGTGGCCCATCGAGATCCCGTCGGAGACCGAGATCGTGCCGAACTCCATGGGGTAGCCGCCCGCCGCCTGGACACCCGCCTTCGCGGCTTTGGCCAGCCGGTCCAGCGACAGGTTGCACGGCGTGATCTCGTTCCACGACGACGCAACGCCGATCTGCGGCTTGGCGAAGTCTTCGTCGACCATGCCGACGGCACGCAGCATGCCACGCGCCCCTGCACGCTCGAGTCCGTCGGTCACGTCCCTGCTGCGAGGCTTGATGTCGGGGCGTCGTACGTCGGCGGGCTCGGACATGACGCGCAGCCTACGTGGGGTCGTCAGACGGCGCCGGCGCGGACCACCATCACGTCGGGGAGGTCACGCACGAGCTCGCGCCAGGTCGCACCCGAGTCGAAGGAGCCCCAGACGCAGCCGTTGCGGGCGCCGAAGTAGAGCCCTGCGTCCTCGTGGTCGTCCATCGTCATCGCATCGCGCATGACCCCTACGAAGAACGCGTCGGGCAGCCCGGTGTCCTCGCCGGAGCCCAGCGCCTCCCAGCTCTCACCTGCATCCTTGGAGCGCCATACCCGCGCCAAGCCGTCGGGTGGGAACCTGCCCTCTGCCCCGGCGAGCGGGAAGACGAAGACCGTGTCGGGCTCGTGGGGGTGCGAGACGATCGGGAACCCGAAGTCGGCGGGCAGCCCGTCGGCGATGGACTGCCAGCTGCCGCCCTCGTCGTCGGAGCGATAGACACCGCCATGGTTCTGGGCGAAGAGTCGCTCCGGTCGCGAGGGGTGCCTGCTGACCTTGTGCACGCACTGGCCGAACTCCGGGTAGCGCTGGTCCTCGGGGAAGAAGTCGGCGCTGATCCCCTGGTTGCGCGGCGCCCACGATGACCCGCCGTCGTGTGTCTGGTAGACCCCGCCTGAGGAGATGGCCGCGGTCAGGGAGTCCGCGTTCGTGGGGTGGGGCAGCAGGGTGTGGAAGGCCTGCCCGCCGTAGCCCGCTCCCCATTCGGTGCGGTGCGGGTGGTCCCAGAGGGCGCGCTCCAGCGAGAACGTCTCACCGCGGTCGTCGGAGCGGAACACCGCGCCGGGTTCCGTCCCTGCCCACACCACGTCGTCGCCGAGGCCGGGCTGGAGCTGCCACACCCGCGCGACAGCGGCGCCGGCGTCCTTGGGAAAACGTACGGCGCCCTCCGGCGTGGACTGCCAGCTCGCGCCGAGGTCGTCGGACCGGGCCACCTGCGGCCCCGTCCAGCTGGAGGAGGCCCCGACCAGGACTCGCGGCGTCTCGCGTCGGGTGTCGATCATGCAGGAGTAGACCTCCTCCATGTTGAAGTGCGGTCCCTCCCAGGACCACGTCTCCCGGGCCTGGTCCGACCTGCCGATCCAGAGCCCCTTGCGAGTCCCCACCATGAGCAGCGTCTGCCGGTCCGTCATCGTGCGTCTCTCCTCCGGTCTCGGGTCCCTCGTCGACTCTGACTCTAGACCCGGACGAAACTCATCGGCCGGGCTGAGTCAGTAGTCGCCTTTGACGACGTGCTCCAGGTTTTCACCCTTCGCGAACCGGGCGAGCTGGTCCGACACCAGCCGGTGCGCCCTGGGCCACATCGCGCTCGACGCGCCGCCCACATGAGGGACGATCAGCACCCCGGGTGCCCGCCAGAGCGGGTGGTCCTCGGGCAGTGGCTCGGGGTCGGTGACGTCGAGTGCGGCGCGGAGCCGCCCACCCTCGAGCTCGGCGACGAGCGCGTCGGTGTCGACGACCGGGCCGCGGGACATGTTGACCAGCAGTGCGCCCTCCGACATGTGGGAGAGGAAGTCCGCGTCCACCATGCCGCGGGTCTCGTCGGTGAGGGGCACGATGAGGATCACGACGTCGGCTTCGGGGAGCAGGGTCGGCAGCTCGGTCAGCGCGTGCACCCCTTCCCGCGCCGAGCGTGCCACCCGCGTCACCTCGACCTCGAAGCCGTCCAGCCGTCGTTCGATTGCGGCGCCGACCGAGCCGTAGCCGACGATCAGCACCTTGCGGTCCGCCAGCGACGTGGTCCACTCTGGCTTCCACTGCGTCATGTCCTGCGAGCGGACGAAGTCGGGAAGGCCGCGCAGCGAGGCCAGCACCAAAGCCACCGCGAGCTCCGCCGTCGACGCGTCGTGGATCCCACCGCCTCGACACAGGGTCACACCCGAGGGCACGAACGGGAGCAGATGGTCGACCCCTGCGCTCATGCTCTGCACCACGCGGAGCGCGGACATCCGGCTCATCACGTTGCTGTCGTGTGGGGAGAACTGGTACGGCGGCACGTAGACCTCGACATCGGTGATCGACGCCGGAGGTTCGACTCCCCGCTCGGCCACGAACATCTCGTATCTCAGCGACCCCGGAGGGTCGGGGAGTACGTCGACCTCGAACGGCAGCCACACCAAAGCGTTCGGCTCACTCACCAGACGACCGTAGCCCCAGTAGCCATCGTGGAGTTCACAGAGACGTCACACGGCGTTGACACCACGGGAAAGTTTCGGGCCTAGCGTCGTACTCGTCATCTTCGTCAGTTGCCTGGGAGGCAGCCATGACCCTGACGCTCGCAGGGCGCAGACTCTCGCTGTTGCGCGGCTGGCACGTGCACAGCCAGGTCGGGTCCTGTCGCAACGCGCTGGTGGCGTCGACGGCCCTGGCCGAGCGTCGTCGCGAGCACCTCGAGGTCGAGCAGTTCCTGGCCGACCACATCGAGTCCCGGACCAAGATCGCCGTCGTCGCACAGAGCGGGTGACTTCGGACACCAAACGCACGCGAACCGCTGAGCTTCCGGCACACTCGCGGGCATGCTCCCCGCGCTGCGTTTCTACGACCTGACCAGCGCGGACGGGACCCGGATCCAGGCGTGGACCAACGACGCGGACGGACCGGTCGTCCTGCTTTGCAACGGGCTCGGCACCAACCCCTACGCATGGCCGGCGCTGCTCCGCGAGGACGCGGGCGTCCGGGTGGTCTCGTGGAACCATCGCGGGGTCGGCGGCTCGGAGCGGCCGGTCGACTCGAGTCGGGTCGGCGTGGATGCTTTCATCGAGGACGCGCTCGCCGTCCTCGACGACGCAGGCGTCGACTCGTGCGTGGTCGCCGGCTGGTCGATCGGGGTGAACACAGCCTTCGAGCTGGCCGCCCTGCACCCTTCGCGGGTGCGCGGGATCTTCGCCGTGGCCGGTGTGCCCGGCGGGACGTTCTCCTCGATGGGTGCGCCGTTGCTGATCCCCCGCGTCGCGCGCAGGCCCATCGCCGTCGGGATCGCTCGGCTGCTGGAGAAGACGGGCAGGGTGATCCATCCCGTGTCCTCCCGTCTGCCGGTCGGCCCGGTGACCGGACAGGTCCTCACCCACAGCGGTTTCATGTTGCCGGTCCCCGAGACGGCGGTGGTACGACGAGCGGTCAAGGAGTTCCTCCAGACACCGGTCGACTGGTACATGCACATGGCCCGTGCCTCCGCGCAGCATCCGCGGGTCTCGTTGAGCTCGATCACCGTCCCCACGACCTTCGTCGCTGGCAGGTACGACATCCTCGCCTCGGCGAAGGACATGCGCACCGCCGCCGAGCGCATCCCGGGGGCGTCGTACGTCCTGCTCCGTGGCTCCCACTTCCTGCAGTTCGAGCACGCCGACGAGGTCCACGCGGAGCTCCTCTCGTTGGTCGGCCACGTAACCTCGACCACATGAGGCATCTCGTCGCTCTCGTGGCAGCCGTGCTGATCCTCGCCGCGTGCGGGAGTCCCGAGGGCAACCCGAACGGGCTCGGCACCCCGCCGGCCAGCGAGCAGCCGGACACCCGCACCGGCGAGCCGAGTGACGACGACAGCACGCCGACGCCGGAGCCCACCGAGCCGGAGCCGTCGGGACCCGTTGCGCCCCGCGTGGTCGGCACGGCGGCGACCGGGCTGGTGGCGCCGTGGGGCATCGACTTCCTGCCCGACGGCACGGCGCTGGTCACCGAGCGGGACACCGCCAAGGTGCTCGCGATCAAGGACGGCTCGGTGCGCACCGTCGGGCAGCTCGACCAGGCGCAACCGGAGGGCGAGGCGGGGGTGCTGGGACTCGCGGTCTCCCCGGCGTACGACGAGGACTCCTTCGTCTACGTCTACTTCACCTCCCCCGTCGACAACCGGGTCGTGCGGATGACCTTCGACGGCCAGCGGCTCGGTGCACCCGAGGTGATCCTCGACGGCATCCCGAGCGCGTTCATCCACGACGGGGGACGGCTCGAGTTCGGTCCGGACGGTTACCTCTACGTGTCCACCGGCGAGACCGGTGAGGAGAACCTCGCGCAGGACACGTCGTCCTTGGGCGGGAAGATCCTGCGGATCACCCCCGACGGCAAGCCGGCGCCGGGAAACCCGCTGCCGGGCTCGCCCGTGTGGACCATGGGTCACCGCAACGTGCAGGGGCTCGCCTTCGACGACCGGGACCGGCTCTGGGCCAGCGAGTTCGGCGAGAGCACCTGGGACGAGCTGAACCTGATCGAGAAGGCGCGGAACTATGGCTGGCCGCTCGTGGAGGGCAGAGGCGACCAGCAGGAGTACCGCAACCCCTTCGCGCAATGGCGCACCTCGGAGGCCTCGCCGTCCGGCCTCGCCTACCTCGACGGGTCGCTGTGGATGGCCTCGCTCCAAGGGGAGCGGCTCTGGCAGATCAGGCTCCAGGGCAACGGGGTCGCCGAGCCGCGGGACTTCTTCGTCGGCGCCTACGGGCGGCTGCGCACCGTCGTCGTCGCGCCGAACGGGAACCTCTGGGTCTCCACGAGCAACAGGGACGGCCGCGGTGACCCCGCCGCGAAGGACGACCAGATCCTCGAGATCGCCCTCCGCTAACGCCGAGTCGGCGTGATGACCGCGCGGCGGCTGGCACGGCGCAGGGTGGTCAGCACCGCCGGACCGAGCACCACGATCGCCAGGCTCGTGGTGATCGCACGGCCGGTGTCGAAGCTGCCGGTGGAGGTCACCAGCGTGTAGACGAGGAACCGTTGCAGGTTCGCCAGCAGCGGGTCCCCGGGCACAAAGGCCAGCCCCCCCTCCTGACCCGCCACCTCGATGCCGAGCAGGAACGGCCATCCCGACAGGTTCATCGCCAGCCCGAACACGTAGGCCGCCACGATCGCGTACCCGACCAGCATCGCGATCTCGCCGCGACCACGGACCACTCGCGGCAGCAGGCCGGCTCCCATCCCCACCCATGCCGCGGCCATCATCTGGTAGGGCAGCCACGGCCCGACGCCTCCGGTGAGCAGGGCCGAGGCGAACAGCGACGTACACCCCGCCGCGAAGCCGAACCCGGCCCCGAAGACCCGACCGGACAGGATCAGCAGGAAGAAGACCAGCTCGACGCCTGCTGTCCCGGCGCTGAGGGCGCGCAGGACGGCGTTGACCGCGCTGACCACCCCGAGCAGCGCGAGCACCTTCGCGTCCATGCCACCTTCGGTGATCTCGGCGAGCACGAGCACGATCACCACGGGAAGCAGCGCCAGGAAGTAGAACGGTGGGTCGACTCGCGCTGTGTCGACGCGGACTTCGACGAAGAGCGGCCAGCAGAACATCACCACGCCCGCCACCGACGCGAGGGTGAGTACGGCGACCGACCGGAGGCCGAGCGGCACGGCCGGGCGAGTGCCCACGAGCGCACTCATCGGCTGCCCGCCACCTGCGCCACGGTCAGCCAGTCAGGCCCGAGCACCTTCGACACCTGAGGCGCGAACGCCGGCGACTCGGCCATCACCCTGCGGGTCGGACCCTCGGAGACCACCTCACCCTCGGCCAGCACCATCACCCGGTCCGCGACCACAGCGACGAACTCGACATCGTGAGTGGCCACCAGCACCGCCCGACCTGCCCGCGCCTGCTCGATGAGCTTGCGCGCCAGCGCTGCCTTCGCCGGGTAGTCGAGCCCGCGGGTGGGCTCGTCCAACGCCACCACCACCGGTCCCGCGGTGAGCACGATCGCCAGCGCGAGCGCCAGCCGCTGCCCCTCCGAGAGGTCTCGTGGATGAGCCTGCGCCGGCACTCCCGGCACCAGCTCGTCGAGCAGCCTCCGGCAGGTCCCCTCGGCGGCCTCGGCCTCCCGGTCTGCCGCGTCGCACTCCTGCTCGACGGTCTCGAGGTAGAGCAGGTCCGCTGCCGTCTGCGGCACCAGCCCGACCAGCGCGCGCCGCCCGGCCGGTGAAAGCGAGCCCGGGTCCGAACCGTCCACCTCGACGCGGCCCGCCCGGCGGTGACCGCTGCCCTGCAGCGCCCACAACAGAGACGACTTGCCGGAGCCGTTGCGGCCCATCAACGCGGTGACCGTGCCGCGCTCCAGCCGTACGTCGACATGGTCGACGACCGCGGCCTGTCCATACGCGACCGTGATCCCGTGCCCCCGCAGCGCTTCGGGACCCGAGGCCTCGACAGGCAGGACCGGCTCACCGAGGCGCTCACGCAGCCCGCCGACGACACGTCGCGCCTCGCGCACCGACAACGGCAACGGCTCCCATCCCGCAAGACGGCCGAGCTCGATGATCGGCGGGGCGACCGGTGACGCGCGCAGCAGCTCGGTCGGGTCGCCTGTCTGCAGCCCACCCTTGCCGTCCAGCACGCACATCCGGTCCGCGAAGGGCACCGCGCGCTCGAGCCGATGCTCAGCCAGTACGACGCTGAGCCCCACGTCGTGCACCAGCCGGGTCAGCGTGGCCAGGACCTCCTCGGCCGCGGTCGGGTCCAACGCAGACGTCGGCTCGTCGAGCACCAGCATCCGCGGGTGCATGGCGAGCACCGAGCCCACGGCCACCCGCTGCTGCTCTCCCCCGGACAACGTGCGCAGATCGCGTCCACGCAGGTCTGCGATGCCGAGCAGGTCGAGCGTCTCCTCGACCCGACGGCGCATCGTGGCGGGCTCGAGCCCGAGCTGCTCCATCCCGTAGGCGAGCTCCTCCTCCACCGTGTCGGTGACGAAGCCCGCAGCCGGGTCCTGGCCGACGTACCCGACGACCCGAGTCAGCTCGCGCGGCGGGACCCCCAGCACGCTGACGCCGTCGACCAGCACGTCCCCGCGCAGCCGCCCGCCGGTGAACGCCGGCACCAGACCGTTGAAGAGGCCGAGCAGCGTCGACTTGCCCGAGCCGGTGCGACCTGCCACCAGCAGCAGCTCCCCCTCCTCGACGGTGAGGTCGACATCGGAGACCACGTCGCGCCCGCCCTCGCCGTAGCCGAAGCTCACGCCCCGCAGCTCGATCACCGGCTCACCTCCGCAAGCTCTGGTGCCGACGAGGTCACCTCGGTAGGCGCGGCGCTCGCGCTCGCCTGCCGAGGGGGTGGCGCGACCACCGCGGGAAGGGCCCCGACGAGGATGCCGAGCAACGCACCGAGGCTGAGCGTGGGTATCTCCGTGAGCACGGGATAGGCCACCGCGAAGTCGCGAGTCGCGACGGCGTACATCACAGCCGCCGTCACCACGCCCGAGAGGGCCACCGCGACCTCGCCGGGCCGCCAGCGGTCCGGACGGTAGCGGGTGCGCTGCACCCGTCGCCCCGCGGCCAACAGACCGCCGAACGCGGCCACCACACCCAGGGCCAGCATCGGACCCGCGAGCCAGCGGGGCGCGGTCTGGTCGAGCATCGCGTAGCTGCCCACGCAGATCCCGGCCAGGCCGGTCAGCATCAGGAGGCCGGTCACCTGACGCTGCGCACGAGTCAGCGTGCCCGCGCGGCCGTAGCCACGCGCGTCCATCCCCGCCGCGAGCCGCATCGAGCGTTCGAGGGCGTCCTCCAGGACGGGCACGACCAGCCGTCGCAGCACCTGCAGCCGGCCACCGGCCGCCCCGCGCAGCCGGTGTGCGGCGCGGACACGGCGCAGGCTGTCGGAGAGCTGCGGCAGCACCGAGGTCGCGACGACGAGCGCCGTGCCGACCTCGTACAACGCCGGTGGGACCGACCGGAGCAGCCGCTTGGGGTTGGCCAGCGAGTTGGCCGCACCGATGCAGATGACCAGCGTCGCGAGCCGGAGGCCGTCGTAGAGCCCCGCCAACACGGACTCGAGCGTCACCGGCCCCAACAGCCGGATGCCCAGCACCCAGTCGGGCAGCGGCACCTCGGGGAGCACGAACAGCACCCGGGTGCCGTCGCCGCCCCCGAACACGATCCGGAACAGCACCCGGATCAGCACGATGAAGACCCCGAGCATCAGGTAGAGCCGGAACGACCGAGACCACGGGTGGTCTCCACGGCGGCAGGCAACCACCAGCCCGGCCACCGCCACCAGCATCAGCAGCGCGATCGGGTTGGTGGTCAAGGACGCGGCCACGGCGAGCCCGAGCGCCCACACCCACCACGCGAGCGGATGCAGGTCGCGGGCCAGCCTCGTGCTCACGTCAGGCCGTGACGCCGACGCCTCGTCGCTGCCGTCACCGCGGTCGCGACGGCGAGCAGTCCGAGCGCGCCGATCGGGACCCAGACCGGCAGCGGGCTCAACGCCCCGCTCTCGCCGCTGGACACGCTCTGCCCGGGCTCGGCTGCAGGCGCCCCACCGTCACCGGTGTCCGACGGCGGGTTCGACAGTGGGTTCGACCGGGGGTTCGACGGGGCAACCCCACCCCCGGACGGCGACGTCTGCTTCTGCTTCTGCTTCGACTCCGGCGCTTGGCCGCCGCGTCTCGGGCCTCGGGAGGCAGGGCCGCCTGCCTGCCCCTCGGCCCTGCCCGATTGGGTCCGGCGTGGGCTGGGTGTGTCCTGCGGTCCGTTCCCCGGTCCCGTGCCGGGACCCGCTGGCGCACCGGCATCGCCGGGAGCCGAGGGACCCGGGTTCGCGCTCGGCTGCTGAGTCTCCTGCTGGGTCGGCTGTGCGGTCGCTTTGGGTGTGGGCCGCGGGGACGGTTTCGGAGTGGGTTTCGGTGTCGGTCTCGGGGTGGGGTCGGGCGACGGTTGTGGCGTCGGCTGGGTGGACTGGCGGTTCACCGGCGCCGTGCCGGGGGGCCGTCGGCTCTGGCTGCCCTGCCAGGAGAAGGCGACGAAACCGCCGTTCGGCACCTTCAGCGACCCGGCTCCGGTGCTGGCGTACGTCCAGCGCCCGGACTTGCCGTCGGACTTCCACAGCGACCAGTACGCGTCCGGTGGCGGGGTATTCACGCACGGGTCGCTGGCGGGCTTGCCTGAGACCCGGCAGACGAATCCCGGCTGCCGTTGGACGGGGGTGAGAGGGAACCCGGCGCGCGGGAACACCGACGAGGCCGGCCTGTTGGCACCCGACGGGTCGCAGCCGCGCCGGATGCCGCCGCCGAGCTCGCCGAAGTCGACGACGACGTTCACCCCGCGCCCCTTGCAGTAGCTTCCTGCGGCGTACGACGGCGTCCCTCCCGGGCCGAGTGTCGTGACGCCCACCCCGAGCACGAGCGCGAGCAGCGCCTTGACGACGACGCGCATGACTCAGCGCACCCGGAAGCTGTCGCTGCCGAAGCGGATCTCGGGGAACTCCCCACCGGCGCGGACCGTGAACTGCCCTGGTGTGCGACCGACACG
>Ga0136622_10000042_pt1 | contig 40270 bp, 41 predicted proteins | sample AntDrymUQ4482106_2_FD_104803 | JGI IMG/M metagenome (GOLD analysis project Ga0136622, IMG submission 104803) | Polar desert sand microbial communities from Dry Valleys, Antarctica - metaG UQ448 (21.06) | ecosystem: Environmental > Terrestrial > Soil > Desert | place: Antarctica: Dry Valley...
CAACGGGGTGGAGGCCGAGGTGGTGCGCAAGCTGTCCGAGCTGCCGTCGGGCCACGACGGCGGCTCCGATATCGTCGGACGCATCCTCGCCGGTGACATCGACATCGTCGTCAACACCCCGCACGGCACCACGTCGACCGGCAACCCGCGGCTGGACGGGTACGCGATCCGCAGCGCGGCCGTGGCCCGCAACGTGTGCTGCATCACCACCGTGCAGGGGTTGGCCGCGGCGGTGCAGGGCATCGAGGCGCTGCTCGTCGGCGGCGTGGGGGTGCGCTCGCTGCAGGACTGGGCCGCCCACGCACGCGCCGGTGCGCCGACGGGGAGCAGCCGTGACAACACAGCAGCGGTGACCGGAGCGCAGCCGTGACCGGAGCGCAGCCGTGACCGGAGCGCAGCCGTGACCGGGGACGGGGCGTACCGGCCGCTGCAGGTGCGTGGGAGGGTGTTGTCCAACGAGCGGGTCGGCGCCTACCACCACCTGACTCTGGTGGCGCCGGGGATCGCCGAGCGCACCCGACCGGGGGCGTTCGTCGCGCTCGCGGTAGGCGGGGACGAGACGTCGATGCTGCTGCGCCGCAGCTTCTCGGCCTACCGCGCCCGGGAGTCGGGGGTGTACGGGGGCACGGTCGAGGTGGTGCTGGCGGTGCACGGCCGGGGCACCGCCTGGCTTGCCGGCCTGCGTCCGCGCGACGAGCTCGACGTGGTCGGCCCGCTCGGGCGGCCCTTCACGCTGCCCAAGGAGCCGGTGCCATGCGTGCTGGTCGGCGGGGGGTACGGCAGCGCGCCGCTGTTCAGCCTGGCCGAGCGGCTCCGCGAACGGGGCTGCGCGGTGCACATGGTGCTGGGCGCAGCGAGCCAGCAACTCCTGTTCGGCGTGCTCGAGGCCCGCCGCAGCGCACAGTCGGTGGAGATCAGCACCGACGACGGCTCGATGGGCGTCCGTGGGGTGGTCACGGACCTGCTGCCGGCCGTGCTCGACCGCACCGGGGGCGCCGTGGTCTATGCCTGCGGGCCGATGGGCATGCTCGGCGCTGTCGCCGGTGTCGCCGCCGACCACGGGGCATGGAGCCAGTGCGCAGTCGAGGAGCAGATGGCCTGCGGGGTGGGAGTGTGCATGACCTGCGTGCTGCCGGTGCGCGGAGACGACAGCGAGGTACGGATGGTCCGCTCGTGCACCGAAGGGCCGGTCTTCCGCGGCGACCGGGTGCTCTGGGACGCGGTCGGCACCGTACCCGCCGGGACCGTGGGCGCACCCGCGTCGACGGCTCCGCGATGAGCGCGGGGTCCGACGCGGCGGCCGTTGATTTGTCGGTCGAGATCGCCGGGGTGGTCTTCCCGACGCCGGTGATGACCGCCTCGGGATGCGCGGCGGCCGGCCGGGAGCTTGCGCCGTTCCTCGACGTGGCCGGGCTCGGCGCCGTCGTCACCAAGTCGGTGCTGCTCGACGCGCGCTCCGGGCGGCCGACCCCGCGGATGGTGGAGACACCGTCGGGGATGCTCAACTCGATCGGCCTGCAGGGGCCAGGCATCGACGCCTTCCTCGCCCACGACCTGCCCTGGCTGGTCCAGCGAGGGGCCCGGGCGGTGGTGTCCATCGCGGGCGGCTCGCTGGGCGAGTACGCGGAGCTGGGTCGCCGGGTCGGCTCCAGCCCCGGAGTGGCGGCTGTCGAGGTCAACATCAGCTGCCCCAACGTGGAGGAACGGGGGCTGGTGTTCGCCTGTGACCCGTTCCAGGCCGGCCGGGCGGTGGGTGCGGCCCGGCGCGGGATTCCGCGTGAGGTGCCGGTGCTGGCCAAGCTGTCCCCGGACGTCACCGACATCGTGTCCGTGGCCAAGTCGGTACTGGAGGCAGGCGCGACCGGGCTGTCGCTGGTCAACACCACGCTCGGGCTGGCCCTCGACCCGCACACCCTGCGACCGGTGCTCGCCGGGGTCACCGGCGGTCTCAGCGGGCCGGCCATCCGGCCGGTCGCGCTGCGGTGCGTGTGGCAGGTGCACGCAGCGATGCCGGAGGTGCCGATCGTCGGCATCGGCGGCATCCGTACCGGGTTAGACGCGCTGGAGTTCCTGGCGGCCGGTGCCACCGCGGTGCAGGTCGGCACGGTCACGTTCCACGACCCGTCGGCTCCGGAGCGGGTCGCGCACGAGCTGCGCGCCGAGCTGGCCACCCGAGGCATCTGCTCGCCGCGCGACGTCGTCGGGGTGGCGCACCGGGAGCCAGGATGACCGCGGAGCCGGATGGTTTCGGGACCCGGCTGCGGCGGGTCACCTCGGCCCGGGGGGCGTTCTGCGTCGGCATCGACCCGCATCCCGAGTTGCTGCGGGACTGGGGCCTGCGCGACGACTCCGACGGCCTGGCGCGGTTCGCGGACACCGTGGTCGGCGCGCTCGCCGCCGAGACCGCCGTGCTCAAGCCCCAGTCGGCTTTCTTCGAGCGGCATGGTGCGCGCGGTGTCGCGGTGCTCGAGCAGACCGTGCGGGCCGCTCGTGAGGCCGGTGCGCTGGTGGTTCTCGACGGCAAGCGCGGCGACATCGGGTCCACCGCGCAGGCGTACGCCGACGCCTACCTCGCGGCGTCGGCGCCGCTGGCGGTCGACGCGCTGACGGTGCACCCGTACCTCGGGTTCGGCTCGCTGCGCCCGTTCCTGGACACCGCACATGTCAGCGGTGCCGGCGTGTTCGTGCTGGCGCTGACATCCAACCCGGAGGGCGCCGCGGTGCAGCGAGCCCGAGTGGTCACAGAGGACGTCGGTGGCGGTGGCATCGCCAGCACGGTCGCCGGACAGGTGCTCGCCGCGGTGCGGGCGGCCAACGCCGAGCGCGCCGTCGACGATGCCGGTGACGGTTCGGTCGGATGCGTGGTCGGCGCGACCGCCGATCCACTCACCGACGACCTCGACGTCGGCGGCCCGCTGCTGGTGCCCGGGCTCGGTGCGCAGGGCGGCACTGTCGGCGACGTCACCCGGGTCTTCGGTGCCGTGCTGCACCGGGTGCTGCCGTCGGCCTCGCGGTCGGTGCTGGGTGCCGGGCCCGGCGCGGCGACGCTGCGCGCCGCCGCCCTCCGGCACCGCGACGACCTGGCTGCCGTGCTTAGTGCCTGACCGCACGCTGGGACCGGGTACCTTCGGTGCCATGAAGCCTTCAACCCTGCGCGCCGCGGTTGCCGGCGCCGTGGTCGTGCTGTTCTCCCTGGTCGGCTGCGGCGGCGACTCCAGCGAAGACTCCGGTGCCGCCAGCTCAGCCCCCGAGTCGACGGCGAGCAGCACCGAGGACTACTGCTCGTCGCTCGAGGACGCCAAGGCCGAGTTCGAGTCATTCGGCCAGGCGGGGTCGGCGGGCTTCGAGGAGTCGTTGAGCACTCTGCGCGGGATCGCCGAGCAGGCGCCCGAAGAGGTGGCGCCGCAGTGGGAGACCATGGTCGGCTTCCTGGACGGTTTCGAGCAGGCGGTGACCGACGCCGGGCTGACGCTCGAGCAGCTGGAGCAGATACAGCAGAACCCGCAGTCGCTGCCCGAGGGCGTCGATCCCGCCAAGCTGCAGGAGCTCATCACCACGGTGCAAGGACTCGGCGCCGCCGAGGTCGAGCAGGCGAGCAAGGCGATCAACAAGCATGCCAAGGCCGAGTGCGGCATCACCCTCGACGAACCGACCGGCTGACCGCGAGGCCGTAGCCTGCCAGTCCCATCAACGAGGGATTGCCCGTGCCTGTCCCCGCTCGCTAGGTTCGCTCACGCGCGCCCGCGGGTTGCGCCTCGTGCGCACCTGTTGCGTACCCGTCCCTCAGCTCGCCCAGGACGAGGTGACCACCGTGGCCCTGCCGCCGCTCACGACCGAACAGCGTCAGGCAGCCCTGGACAAGGCCGCGGCGGCTCGACGCGAGCGGGCGGAGGTCAAGAACCGGCTCAAGCATGCCGGCGGCTCGTTGAGCGACGTCCTGGCCAACGGCCAGAAGAACGACGCCGTCGGGAAGATGAAGGTCCTCGACCTGCTGCAGTCCATGCCCGGGGTGGGCAAGGTGCGCGCGCAGCGGCTGATGGAGCGGATCGGCATCGCGCCCACCCGTCGGGTGCGAGGCCTCGGCACCAAGCAGATCGCTGCGCTCGAGCGTGAGTTCGACAACCGACCCTGACCCCTCCACGGACGGGGCCGGGCGACTGGTGGTCCTGGCCGGGCCGACGGCGGTCGGCAAGGGCACTGTCGTGGCCGACGTCCGGCGCCGCTACCCGCAGGTGTGGGTCTCGGTCTCGGTGACCACCCGTCCGCCGCGACCGGGGGAGCGCCACGGCGTGGACTACCTGTTCGTGGACGACGCCGGCTTCGATCGGCTGGTGGCCGACGGTGACCTGCTGGAGTGGGCCGTCGTCCACGGCGACCGCCGCTACGGAACCCCCCGCGGACCGGTGGCGCAGGTGCTTGCCGACGGAGGACGGGCACTGCTGGAGATCGACCTGCAGGGTGCCCGCCAGGTCCGCCGATCGATGCCCGCTGCCTGCTTCGTCTTCCTCGCCCCGCCGAGCTGGGAGGAGCTCGTACGGCGCCTCGTCGGACGGGGCACCGAGTCGCCGGCGCAACGGGAGGCCCGCCTGGTCACCGCGCGCCGCGAGCTGGCCGCGGAGCAGGAGTTCGACATCAGCATCGTCAACTCCGACGTCCGTCAGGCGGCCGACGACTTGGTAGCCTTGTGGGGCTCCCCCGCACCCGACGTCAGTGAGGCATGACCAGTGTCCGGATCCGCCGCAGCCGAGGGCATCACCAACCCGCCCATCGACACGCTGCTCGAGAAGACCGACTCGAAGTACAAGCTCGTCCTCTACTCGGCGAAGCGGGCCAGGCAGATCAACGCCTACTACTCTCAGCTCGGCGAGGGGCTGCTGGAGTACGTCGGACCGCTGGTGGACACCCACGTGCAGGAGAAGCCGCTGTCGATCGCGCTGCGCGAGATCCAGCAGGACCTGCTGGTGTGCGAGGACATCGTGCCGGACGAGAACGCGCCTACCTCCAGGTCCTGACCGCCCCATGCGGGTCGTCCTCGGTGTCGGTGGCGGCATCGCCGCGTACAAGGCCGCGGAGGTGCTGCGCCGGCTCACCGAGAGCGGACACGACGTCCGGGTGGTGCCGACCCGCTCTTCGCTGCGGTTCGTCGGGGCGGCGACCTGGGAGGCGCTGTCCGGTCACCCGGTGACCGACGACGTGTTCACCGACGTGCCGGATGTCACCCACGTTCGCCTCGGCCGCGAAGCCGACCTGGTGCTCGTCGTGCCCGCCACCGCCGACCTGATGGCCCGGATGGCGCACGGCCGCGCCGACGACCTGCTCACCGCCGCCCTGCTCACCGCCCGCTGCCCGGTCGTGGTGGTGCCGGCGATGCACACCGAGATGTGGGAGCACCCGGCCACCCGGGACAACGTGGCGACGTTGCGCGCTCGCGGCACCGTCGTCGTCGAGCCCGCGGTCGGGCGGCTCACGGGGTCCGACAGTGGCAAGGGCCGGCTGCCCGAGCCCGGCCAGATCGCCGACCTGGCCCAGGCCATGCTGCGGCGCGGCACCGGCGGGGTCGGCGGCGCAGTCTGTGACCTCGCCGGACGGGCGGTACTGGTGACCGCGGGTGGCACCCAGGAACCGCTCGACCCGGTGCGCTTCATCGGCAACCGGTCGTCGGGGCGGATGGGCTACGCGCTGGCGACGATGGCCGTCGCACGCGGCGCCGAGGTCACCGTGCTGGCGGCGAACGTCGACCTGCCCGACCCGGCCGGCGCCCGGGTCGTACCCGTGCGGACCACCGCTGAGCTGCACCAGCAGCTGCTCGCGGAGTGGGCCGGTGCGGACGCGGTGGTGATGGCGGCGGCGCCGGCCGACTACCGGCCGGCCGACCCGGCGCCGGCTAAGGTGAAGAAGTCCGTGCAGGGACCGCAGATGTCGGTCGACCTGACGCAGACCGACGACATCCTGGTCGACCTGGTGCGGCGGCGGGGAGCAGCACAGCTACCGGTGCTGGTGGGCTTCGCGGCCGAGACCGGCGACGACGGCCTCGCCACCGTGGTGCCCCAGGCACGCGACAAGCTGGCCCGCAAGGGCTGCGACCTGCTGGTGGTCAACGACGTGAGCGCTGGGCGTGTGTTCGGGCGCGACGACACCGAGGCGGTGGTGCTCGACCGGGACGGCTCGCAGCAGCCGGTCCCGTACGGCACCAAGATCGAGCTCGCCGACGTGATCTGGGACCGGGTGGCGAAGCACCTGACGGACCAGGTGCCCCGGTAGGCTGCGCCGGGTGACTCGACGACTGTTCACCTCCGAGTCCGTCACCGAGGGGCATCCGGACAAGATCGCCGACCAGATCAGCGACGCCGTCCTGGATGCCCTGCTGGACCAGGACACCCGGAGCCGGGTGGCGGTGGAGACGCTGGTCACCACCGGTCTGGTGGTGCTGGCCGGCGAGGTGACCACCGAGGCTTGGGCCGACATCCCGAGCATTGTGCGGGAGCGGATCCTGTCGATCGGCTACGACAGCTCCGAGAAGGGTTTCGACGGCGCCTCGTGCGGCGTGCAGGTCAGCATCGGTGCCCAGTCCCCGGACATCGCCGCCGGCGTCGACGTCGCCATCGAGGGGCGCAGCGAGGGGTCGACCGACCCGCTCGACGGACAGGGCGCCGGTGACCAGGGGCTGATGTTCGGCTACGCCTGCGACGACACCCCCGAGCTGATGCCGCTGCCGATCACGATCGCGCACCGGATGGCCCAGCGGCTGGCGCAAGCCCGGCGCGACGACGTCCTGTCCTACCTGCGCCCCGACGGCAAGACCCAGGTCAGCGTCGAGTACGCCGCCGACGCCAGCCCGGTGCGGATCGACACCGTGGTGGTCTCCACCCAGCATGCGGCCGGTGTCGACCTGGCGGCCACGCTCACCCCGGACGTACGCAAGCACGTGGTGGACGAGGTGCTCGACGGCTTCGACATCGACCACTCCGACTACCGTCTCCTGGTCAACCCGACCGGTCGGTTCGAGGTGGGCGGCCCGATGGGCGACGCCGGCCTGACCGGCCGCAAGATCATCATCGACACCTACGGCGGCATGGCTCGCCACGGCGGCGGCGCCTTCAGCGGCAAGGACCCGTCCAAGGTGGACCGCTCGGGCGCCTATGCGATGCGCTGGGTCGCCAAGAACGTGGTGGCCGCGGGGCTGGCTCGCCGGTGCGAGGTGCAGGTCGCCTACGCGATCGGGCGGGCCCACCCGGTCGGGTCGTACGTCGACTGCTTCGGCACCGAGACCGTCCCGGTCGAGCGGATCCAGGACGCCGTGCGCGAGGTGTTCGACCTGCGACCGGCAGCGCTGATCCGCGACCTCGACCTGCTGCGCCCGATCTATGCTGCCACCGCCGCGTACGGGCACTTCGGCCGCGAGCTGCCGGACTTCACCTGGGAGCACACCACCCGGGCCGACGACCTGCGTGCCGCGGCGGGCGCCTGAGCGGTCCGGTGGCGGGCTCGGACCAGCTGGTCGCGCGGGTCGCCGTCGCCGTCGGGTTGGCGCACCTCGACCGGCCGTTCGAGTACTCCGTCCCGGCCGACCAGCGGGAGGCCGTCGGGGTCGGCTGCAGGGTGTCGGTGCGGTTCTCGGGCCGGCTCGTGTCCGGTTTCGTGCTCGGCCTGGCCCGGGCGAGCACCCACCCCGGCCCGCTGCAGCCGCTGCACCGGGTGGTCTCGCCCGAGCCGGTGCTGAGCCCTCCGGTCGCCCGCCTCGCCCGCACCGTCGCCGACCAGTACGCCGGCACGCTGGCCGACGTGCTGCGGCTGGCCGTCCCGCCGCGGCACGCCCGGATCGAGCGCGAGCCACCCCCACCCTCCCTACCGCCACCCCACACATCGGGGAACCGCGGTGCCGGGGGTACGGCCTGGGAACGGGCAACCGGCGGACCCGAGCTGCTCGAGGCGTTGCGCGCCGGAGTCACTACGCGGGTCGCCTGGACTGCGCTTCCCGGCGACGACTGGCCGGCGGCACTCGCCGCGGCGAGCGTCGCGTGCATGCGGGCCGGCCGAGGAGCGGTGCTGTGCCTGCCCGACCGCCGCGACGTCGCCCGGGTCGACGCCGCGCTGACCTCCGCGCTCGGCGGTCCGGGCCGGCACGTTGCGCTGACCAGCGACCTCGGCCCCGCGCCCCGCTATCGGGCCTTCCTGTCGGTGCTGCGGGGCCAGGTGCAGGTGGTTGTCGGCACCCGTGCAGCGGCCTTCGCGCCGGTGCGCCGGCCCGGCCTGCTGGTGGTTTGGGACGATGGCGACGACCTGCACGCCGAGCCTCGGGCGCCATACCCGCACGTCCGGGAGGTGCTCACGATGCGGGCGCACCAGCAGCGGGCCGGCCTGCTGCTGGCCGGGCACGCCCGCACACCCGAGGCGCAGCGGCTGGTCGAGTCAGGCTGGCTGGCAGCCGTCGCCGCGCCCCGCCCGGTCGTACGGGCGGCGTGGCCCCGGGTCACGGTCACCGGTGCGTACCCGGACCGGCTGCCGCCGGCGGCGATGCGTGCGGTGCGGAGCGGGCTGACCCGGGGGCCGGTGCTGGTCCAGGTGCCGCGGACCGGGTACCGCACCCGGTTGGTCTGCCAGGACTGCCGGACGCCGACCGAGTGCCCGGTCTGCACTGGGCCGCTGGAGCAGATCGGCCGCGGGCGGGCACCCACCTGCCGCTGGTGTGGACGGGTCGAGACCGCCTGGAGCTGTTCCACCTGCGGCGGGCGCCGGCTGCGCGCCCCGGTGGTGGGCGCGGACCGGACCGAGGAGGAGCTCGGCCGCGCGTTCCCGGGTATCGCGGTACGCCACTCGGCCGGCGAGGCGGTCCTGGACACCATCACCACCCGCGCGATCGTGGTGGCCACCCCGGGCGCGGAGCCGGGCTCCACCGACGGTTATGCCGCCGCCGTCCTGCTCGACACCGGCCTGGCCCTGGCTCGTGCCGACCTGCGCGCCGGCGAGGAGTCCGTACGGCGCTGGCTGGCGGTCGCCGCCCTGGTCCGCCCGGCGTCGCGGGGTGGGGAGCTGGTGGTCGCCGGCGAGGACGGGTCCCCGGCGGTCCAGGCGCTGGTGCGGGCCGACCCGGCCGGCTACGCCGAGCGCGAGCTGGCCGCGCGGGCGTCCGCGCGGATGCCCCCGGCGGTACGCCTGGCGACCATCGAGGGACCTCTCGACGTGCTCCGCTCTCTCACCGACCGCGCGGTGGTGGCCGCGCTCACCGGCTCCGCCTGGCCGGTGCCGGCCGACCTGCTCGGCCCGGTCGAGACCGGACCGGCGCGCGGTCGGCTGGTGGTGCGGGTGCCGTGGGCGAGCCGGCGCGCGTTCAGCCGTACGCTCGCCGCGCTGCAGTCTGCCCGCAGCGTCCGCAAGGCGGAACCGCTCCGGGTCGTCGTCGACCCCGCGGAGCTGGGCTGACCGGTCAGTGAGGAGGGATGCGGTGCGGCTGCTGTTCGCCGGCACGCCGGACGTCGCGCTGCCGGCGTTGGAAGCGCTGGTCACCGGTGAGCACGAGGTCGTCGCGGTGCTGACCCGTCCCGACGCGGGGGCCGGCCGCGGTCGTCTGGCGGCGGCCAGCCCGGTCGCCCGGCGGGCCGCCGAGCTGGGGGTGCCGGTGCTGCGCCCTGCCTCGCTGCGTGACCCGGCCGCCCAGGGGGTCATCCGCGACCTGGCGCCCGACTGCGCGCCGGTCGTCGCGTACGGCGCGCTGGTGCCGCCGGACCTGCTCCACCTGCCGCCGCACGGCTGGGTGAACCTGCACTTCTCGCTGCTTCCGGCCTGGCGGGGCGCCGCCCCGGTGCAGCACTGCCTGCTGGCCGGCGACGAGGTCGGCGGGGCCACCACCTTCCGGCTGGTCGAAGGCTTGGACGAGGGCCCGGTGCTGGGCACCCTGACCGAGACGATCCGGCCTCGGGACACCGCCGGTGACCTGCTGGAGCGCCTCGCCCGCTCCGGCGCCGGGTTGCTCGCTGCCACCGTGGACGGACTCGCCGGCGGGCGGCTGCGGGCGGCGCCGCAGCCCGCCGACGGGGTCTCGTACGCCCCGCGGCTCGGCACCGAGGACGGGCGGGTGCGGTGGGACGAGCCCGCCTTCGCCGTCGACCGGCGGGTGCGCGCCTGCACCCCCGAGCCTGGCGCCTGGACCACCCTGGCCGGCACCAGGCTGGGGCTCGGCCCGCTGACGCCGCTCGATGCCGCCGTCGAGCCTGGCCTGTGGCCCGGTGAGCTGCGGGTGAGCCGCCGGCAGGTCCTGGCCGGGACCGGGTCCGGCCCGGTGGCTCTCGGCACGGTGCAGCCGGCCGGCCGGCGGGCCGCGCCCGCACCCGACTGGGCGCGTGGGGCTCGGCTTGCCGCCGGCGCACGACTCGGCACATGACCACGAGGGGAATCGGTCCGCCGATGGGCCGGGCCGTCGACCCCGCCCGCCGGGTCGCCTACGACCTGCTGCGGGCCGTCTCGGAGCGGGACGCCTATGCCAACCTGGTGCTGCCTGCACTGCTGCGCAAGGCGGGCCTGGCCGGGCGGGACGCGGCCCTGGCGACCGAGCTGGCGTACGGGACGCTGCGCTGGCGTGGCAGCTACGACGCGGTGCTGAGCGCCTGCGTGGACCGGCCACTGGATCGGTTGGACCCGCCGCTGCTCGACGCGCTACGCCTCGGCAGCCATCAGCTGCTGTCGATGCGCACCCCGCCGCACGCCGCCGTGAGCCAGACCGTGGCGCTGGTGCGGTCCGCGATCGGGCACCGGACGACCGGACTGGCCAACGCAGTGCTGCGCAAGGTCGGCCGCGCGGACCTGCCGGCCTGGGTCGGTCGCCTCGCCCCAGACCGGGACACCGACCCGGTGGGTCATCGGGCCGTCGCGACCTCGCACCCGCGCTGGGTGGTCGAAGCCCTCGGCGATGCCCTGGGCACGGACGGCGCCGAGCTGGACGAGCTGCTGGCCGCGCACAACACCGCCCCCTCGGTCACGCTGGTCGCGCGGCCGGGGCTGGCCGACGTCGAGACGCTGCGCCGCAAGATCGGGGCCGCGGCCGGTCGCTGGTCGCCGTACGCCGCGGTGCTGGCCGGTGGCGACCCGGCCGCCCTGTCCGGAGTCCGTACCGGCCGGATCGGTGTGCAGGACGAGGCCAGCCAGCTGGCGGCGCTGGCGATGGTGGGCGCGGATGTCGACGGCCGCGACGAGGCGTGGCTCGACCTGTGCGCGGGGCCCGGGGGCAAGGCGGCCTTGCTCGGCGCACTGGCGGCCGGTCGCGGCGCCCGGGTCACCGCCCACGAGCTCGCCCCGCATCGCGCCGACCTGGTGCGCCGCTCGGCCGCTCCGCTCGGCGACCGTGTCCAGGTGCGGGTGGGCGACGGGCGCGACGTCGGCGCAGCCGAGCCCGCCCGCTACGACCGGGTGCTCGTCGATGCTCCGTGCACCGGGCTGGGGGCGCTGCGCCGCCGCCCCGAGGCGCGCTGGCGCCGGGTGCCGGGCGACGTCGGCGACCTGGTGCGGCTGCAGGGGGCGCTGCTCGCGTCGGCGCTGCGGGCGGTGCGACCGGGCGGGGTGGTGCTCTACGCGACCTGCACGCCGGTCCTTGCCGAGACCCTCGGGGTGGTCGACCGGGTGCTCGCCGGGCACCCCGAGGTCGCGCTGCTCGACGCCCGAGACGCGCTGGACGACATCGCGGGGCTGCGCGGGACGCTGCCGGCGCGGCCCACCGTGCAGCTTTGGCCGCACCGGCACGGAACCGATGCGATGTTCCTCGCCCTGCTCCGCCGTCGCTGACCGTTCCGCCCGCCGCGCCCATGGGACTCGAGGACCATGCGTCTGGATTCTCATGACGTTGCGCGGTGCCGGGTAGGGGCGACGCCCTAGGCTGCCGGCCGTGGGAGTCCAGATCGCGCCCAGTCTGCTGGCCGCCGACTTCGCCGACCTGGCCGGTGCTGCCCGCTCTGTGCCGGGGGCCGACTGGCTGCATGTGGACGTCATGGACAACCACTTCGTGCCCAACCTGACCATCGGGCTTCCCGTGGTCGAGGCGCTGGTGAGGGTCGCCGCGCAGCCGCTGGACTGTCACCTGATGATCGCCGACCCCGACCGATGGGCGCCGGCGTACGCAGAGGCGGGGGCCGGCATCGTCACCTTCCACGCCGAGGCAGCCCGGGCCCCCGTACGGCTGGCCCGCGAGCTTCGGGCCGCCGGAGCCCGGGCTGGGCTCGGGCTACGGCCCGCGACCCCGGTGGACCCGTACACCGACCTGCTGCCCGAGCTCGACCTGCTGCTGGTGATGACCGTCGAGCCGGGCTTCGGCGGCCAGGAGTTCCTCGACCTGTGCCTGCCCAAGATCCGCCGCGCCCGCGAGCTCGCCGCGGCCACCGGCACCGAGATCTGGCTGCAGGTCGACGGTGGGGTCTCGGCCGAGACGATCGGTCGCTGCGCCGAGGCGGGCGCCGACATGTTCGTCGCCGGGTCGGCGGTCTTCGGGGCCGACGATGCGGACGCCGCGGTCAGTGAGCTCCGTGAGCAGGCCGCAGCGAAGATGAAGGACTAGGCATCGCGTCGTCACCGCAGCGGGAATGGCTCGTCGTCGGTCTCGCGCGGTGGTGTCATACTCGGTGCCGAGCACCCCAGCTCACGCGCTCCGGGATCGGTGCAAGTCCGAACCGGCGGTAACAGTCCGCGACCCGGACCACGGCGTACGCCCCGTACGCCGGCGGTTCGGTTGACCCGGTGTAAATCCGGGACCGACGGTGAGAGTCCGGATGGGAGGAGCGGCGTCGCTGCGTGCCGCGTGGGTCCGCCGGTCTCGCGTGGAGACGTGTCGGCGCACCTCCCGTCGCCGTCCCGGATCGCACCGGACGGAGGGCGGCAGTCATGTTCACCGGCATCGTCGAGGAGCGGGGCAGTGTCGTCGCGCTCGACCACCTCGGTGACGCCGTGCGCCTCACCGTCAGCGGCGCGATGGTCACCAGCGACGCGGAGCCCGGCGCCTCGATCAGCGTCAACGGCTGCTGCCTGACCGTCGTCACACACGGAGACGGCTCATTCACCGCCGACGTCACCGCCGAGAGCCTCGACCGCACCGCGCTCGGCGCCCTGGTACCCGGGTCCGAGGTCAACCTGGAACGGGCCGTCCCGGTGACCGGCCGGCTGGGCGGCCACCTGGTGCAGGGCCACGTCGACGGGACCAGCACGTTGCTGGAGCGGCGGCCGTCGCAGCACTGGGAGCTGCTGGTCTTCGCGCTGCCGGAACAGCTGGCGCGCTACCTGGCGTCGAAAGGCTCGATCGCGGTGGACGGTGTCTCGCTGACCGTGGTCGACCTGACCGCGGCCACCGACGGGCAGCCGGCGACGTTCACCGTCTCGCTCGTCCCGACCACGCTCCGCGCCACCACCCTCGGAGGCCTGGCACCCGGCGACCAGGTCAACCTCGAGGTGGACGTCGTGGCCAAGTACGTCGAGCGGCTGCTCGCCACGGGCAGCCTCCCGCCTGCTGCCACCGGGGGAGCCGCATGAACCCGGTGGGGTGGCTCTTCGACGCCGAGCTAATTATCGGGGACTCGACCATCCTGTGGCGCGAGATCGTCGGCAACCTGTTCGGGCTGGCCTCTGCCGTCGGCGGCATGCGCCGCCGGGTGTGGGCATGGCCGGTCGGGATAGTCGGCAACGTGCTGCTGTTCACCGTCTTCCTCGGCGCGGTCTTCGACACCCCGCAGGACCAGAACCTGTGGGGTCAGGCGGGCCGGCAGATCTTCTTCGTCGCGCTGTCGATCTGGGGCTGGCAACGCTGGCGCCAGTCGGCCCGCTCGAGCGCGGGATCCGGCGCCCGCAACCGGCCGGCCGTCCGCCCGCGCTGGGCGACCTGGGCCGAACGCGGCCAGCTGCTCGTCCTGTACGCGGTCGGCACCACGGTGTTCTGGTGGCTGTTCGGCATCATCGGCTCGTACGGCCGGCTGACCGAGGCCTGGATCCTCACCGGCTCGATGCTGGCCACGTACGGCATGGCCAGGGGCTGGGTGGAGTTCTGGCTGGTCTGGATCGCCGTCGACGCGGTGGGGGTGCCGACGCTGCTGCAGGCGGGGCTGTACCCGTCGGCCACGCTGTACGCCGTTTACGGCGTGTTCGTGATCTGGGGGTTCGTGGTGTGGCTGCGGGTGGCGCGCGACGACGGTCCACGCGGCATCGACGACCCGGCCAACGAGGCGGTGGGCGCATGAGTGGCGCCACCGCGGTCCGGCTGGACCCGATCGCGCGCGCCGTCGACGACATCCGCGCCGGCAAGGCGGTCGTGGTCGTCGACGACGAGGAGCGGGAGAACGAGGGGGACCTGGTGTTCGCCGCCAGCAAGGCCACGGTGGGGCTGCTGGCCTTCACCATCCGCTGGACCAGCGGGGTGATCTGCGTGCCGGTCGAGGGCGAAGTGCTCGACCGGCTCGCCGTCCCGCTGATGACGCCGCACAACCGCGAGCGGATGCGCACCGCGTACACGATCAGCGTGGACGCCCGCGACGGCGTCACCACCGGTATCTCGGCCGCCGATCGGACCCGCACGGTCCGTGTTCTCGTCGACTCGGCGACCGAGCCGTACGACCTGGTGCAGCCGGGTCATGTGTTCCCGCTGAGGTACCGGCCGGGCGGCGTGCTGGTGCGTCCCGGCCACACCGAGGCGTCGGTCGACCTTGCCCGCCTCGCCGGACTGACGCCGGCCGGGGTGATCGCCGAGATCGTCAACGACGACGGCAGCATGAAGCGCGGTCAGGACCTTCGTGACTTCGCCGACACGCACGGCCTGGCGATGGTCTCGATCGTCGACCTGATCGTGCACCGCCGCCGCCACGAACGGCTGGTCGAGCGGGTCGCTGTGACGCGGCTGCCGACCGAGTTCGGCGAGTTCACCGCGTACGGCTTCCGCAGCACTGTGGACGGCGTCGAGCACGTGGCACTGGTGCTGGGGGACGTGTCGGGCGATGGCCCCTCCGCCGGCGCCCGGGGGGTGCTCACCCGGCTGCACTCCGAGTGCCTCACCGGCGACGTGCTGGGGTCTCGCCGCTGCGACTGCGGGCCGCAGCTGCAGGCGTCGATGTCGGCGATCACCGCAGCCGGCAGCGGGGTCGTGGTCTACCTTCGCGGGCACGAGGGTCGGGGCATCGGACTGTTGCACAAGCTGCGCGCCTACGCCCTGCAGGACGGCGGGCGCGACACCGTCGACGCCAACCTGGACCTCGGCCTGCCCGCGGACGGCAGGGACTACGGCACCGGCGCCCAGATCCTTGCCGACCTGGGGGTGCGCGCGGTCCGGCTGCTGTCGAACAACCCGGCCAAGGCCGAGGGGCTGGAACGGCACGGCATCACGGTGCTGGCCCGCGAGCGGCTCGACGTGGCGCCGACGGCCGAGAACCTGCGCTACCTGCGGACCAAGGCGGAGCGGATGGGCCACGACCTTTCCCACCTGCTGCCGGTGGAACCGTGAGCGGTGAGGGCAGCCCCGCGCCGGAGCCGGTCGATGCCAGCGGGCTGCGCGTCGCCGTGGTCGCGGCGTCGTGGCATCAGCAGGTGATGGACGGCCTCGTCGCCGGCGCTCGTCGCCGGCTCGCTGAGTGCGGCGTCCACGACCTCACGATGGTCCGGGTGCCTGGGTCGTTCGAGCTCCCGGTCGTGGTAGCAGCCGCAGCCAGGAGCCATGACGCGGTGGTCGCGCTGGGAGTGGTGATCCGCGGCGGCACCCCGCACTTCGAGTACGTCTGCCGGGCGGCCACCGACGGGTTGTCGGCGGTGGCGCGCACCTCCGGGGTGCCGGTCGGCTTCGGGCTGCTGACCTGCGACACCGAGCAGCAAGCCCTCGACCGGGCCGGGCTGCCCGGATCGGCCGAGGACAAGGGTGCCGAGGCCGCCGACGCCGCCGTCCGTACCGCCCTCGTGCTCCAGGCGCTGCCGTCCCCAGCCCGACCGTCACCGCGATGGTGACCGACCCGGCCCAGCCGGTGACGGCGCTGGAGCCGGCCGGGGCGCCTGAGCTCCCGTCCCTACGCTGTCGTGCGTGAAGACCTTCGAGGCGCTGTTCGCCGAGCTGGCGGCGAAGCAGCAGGAGCGGCCAGACGGCTCGGCCACCGTCGCGGCCCTCGACGCCGGCGTGCACGCCATCGGCAAGAAGCTGGTGGAGGAGGCGGCCGAGTCGTGGATGGCCGCCGAGCACGAGGGCCCGGACCGGGCGGCCGAGGAGATCTCCCAGCTGCTGTACCACGCGCAGGTGCTCATGCTGGCGTGCGGGCTCGGCCTCGACGACGTCTACGCCCGGCTGTGAGCAGCCCGTGACCTCCGTCAACAGGGATCCAGGCCTGCGGATCGCGGTGCCGAACAAGGGCTCGCTGTCCGAGGCCGCGCGCGAGATGTTGCGCGAGGCCGGTTACCGGCAGCGCAGCAACAGCGTGGAGCTGGTTCTCACCGACCCCGACAACGCGGTGGAGTTCTTCTACCTCCGGCCGCGAGACATCGCGCTGTACGTGGGTGAGGGCACGCTCGACCTCGGCATCACCGGCCGGGACCTGCTGCTCGACTCCGGGGCGGGCGCCGAGGAGGTGCTCCCGCTGGGGTTCGGCGGCTCCCGGCTGCGGCTGGCGGCGCCGCCCGGAACCGTCCGCGCGCACGCCGACCTGACCGGGCTCCGGGTTGCTACGTCGTACGCCCGTGTGGTCGGCCGCTGGCTCGACGACCGCGGCGTGGACGCCAGCGTGGTCCGCCTCGACGGCGCGGTGGAGACCGCGGTCCGCCTCGGCGTGGCCGACGTGATCGCCGACGTCGTGGACACGGGGAGCACGTTGCGCGAGGCGGGCCTGGAGGTGTTCGGGGAGCCGATCCTCGAGTCCGAGGCGGTGCTGGTGCGGCGCGCCGATGACGGCGACGCTGCCGGACCCCTGGCCCGGCCCGGTGAGATCGATGTGTTCCTGCGCCGGCTCCGCGGCGTGCTGGTGGCCCGCGGGTACGTGATGATGGACTACGACATCGCCGTCGAGCGGGTCGATGACGCCTGCGCGCTCACACCGGGCATCGAGTCGCCCACGGTATCGCCGCTGCACCGGCAGGGCTGGGTCGCCGTCCGGGCAATGGTGCCCAGGCGCGACGCCCAACAGGTGATGGACCAATTGTGGGACATCGGTGCCCGCGGCATCCTGGTGACCGACATCCACGCCTGCCGGCTATGAGCACGGTTCCGGTGCGCACGTACCGCCCGATCGGCACCCTGGTGGTGACCGGGGTCGCCGCCGCGAGCCTGCTGGCGGTCACCGGGGTGATGGTGGTCGCCCTGCCGGCCAGGACGCGGGCGTCTTTCAGCGTGGCCGAGGACGTGACCCTCGTACTGGGTCTCGGCCTGTTGCTCGCGGTGCTGTACGGGATCGGACGGACCCGGCTGCGCACCGACGCCGACGGGCTGCACGTGGTGAACGGCTTCCGTACCCACGACCTGGCCTGGGCCCAGGCGGTCGACGTGTCCTTGCGCCGGGGTGCGCCGTGGGCGGTCCTCGACACCAGCGCCGGTGAGACCGTCCAGCTGATGGCCATCCAGAGCTCGGACGGCGCCCGCGCCGGCCGGGCCGTCCGGGAGCTGCGGTCGGCCATCAGGACGCTCGGGGGGACTGCCGCAGCCGACCCGCTCAGCTGATCCCGTGCCGGCGCAGGATCTCCTCAACGTCTGCCAGCTCGTCGCCCACCTGACCCGCACGCGCGGCGGGAGCGGCGTCCGGTTGCCGGCGGCGGCGCAGCGCCCGGCTGCCGCCGACCAGCACCGCGGTCGTGCCGGCGAGCGCCAGTCCCACCCAGGTGGTGGGGGTGAACACCAGCGAGGCTGACCAGTCGAGCACCGCACCGCTGACGCGGCCGACCAGGCGCAGGGTGCCGGTGAGCAGCAGCGCCGGTGGGAGCAGCGCCCAACCGGTCCAGCTGGTCGCGCCGAGCCGGTCGCCACGGCGGTACGCGCGAACCGCGAGCACCACCGCCATCGCCGTGAGCGCGAGCGCCCACGGCATCCACAGCAGCAGGTCAGCACCGGGCACACATCCAGCCTGGCACAGCCGGCTGGCCGCGAACTCGCAGCGACCGCCCGCCTGCTGCTAGCGTGGGCGGCGGCCTGCATCAATACCATCCAGCGGGGAACAACCCGGCCGGATAGTCGTGTTGCACACAAGCGGAGACCATCCCACCCCGCGACCCGCGTGAGGGTCGCCAGGTATGGCCGGGTTCTCGTGCGTGTCGGCACGGGAGCTCTTGCACGTCGGAGAGCAGCTCCCGCGCCGTGGTTCGTCCCCGTCCACGACCCGCAGGAGGACCCATCAGCACTGACCCGCGCATCAACGACCGGATTCGCGTGCCCGAGGTGAGACTGGTCGGCCCCGGTGGCGAGCAGGTTGGCATCGTCCGCATCGACGACGCCCTGCGGCTTGCCCAGGAAGCCGACCTCGACCTCGTCGAGGTCGCGCCGACGGCTCGTCCGCCGGTCGCCAAGCTCATGGACTACGGCAAGTTCAAGTACGAGACCGCGCAAAAGGCGCGCGAGTCGCGGCGAAACCAGACCCACACGGTCATCAAGGAGATGAAGCTGCGGCCCAAGATCGACGCCCACGACTACGAGACCAAGAAGGGTCACGTGGTCCGCTTCCTTCGCTCGGGGGACAAGGTGAAGATCACGATCATGTTCCGCGGCCGCGAGCAGCACCGCCCCGAGCTGGGCTTCCGGTTGCTGCAGCGCCTGGCGCAGGATGTCGAGGAGCTCGGCTTCGTCGAGTCGACGCCCCGTCAGGACGGCCGCAACATGACCATGGTGATCGGGCCGCACCGCAAGAAGGCCGAGGCGCGGGCAGAGGTCCGGGCCGAGCGCGCGGCGCAGGTCGCCGAGCGCAACGCCGAGCGCACCGCCGAGCGCGCCGACCGTGCCCCGGCGGCCACCGAGGCCAAGCCGCGAAAGCGCTCGGAGAGCCTCGACCCCGACATGTGACCAGCAGCGCCCGAACCGGAAAGCGCCGAACAGGAAGGCACCCGATGCCGAAGATGAAGCCCCACTCGGGCACGAAGAAGCGGATGAAGACGACCGGTAGTGGCAAGCTGCGCCGGCAGAAGGCCAACCGGCGGCACCTGCTCGAGCACAAGCCCACCACCCGCACCCGCCGCCTCGACGGCACCACCGACGTGGCCAAGGCCGACGTCGGCCGGATCAAGCGCCTGCTCGGTCGCTGACCCGCGGCCGGTCCCGCTCCCGGCTGATCCCTGACCCGTACGAAGGAGTACCGAAGTGGCACGCGTCAAGCGGTCTGTCAACGCCATCAAGAAGCGCCGCGAGATCCTCGAGCGCGCCTCCGGCTATCGCGGTCAGCGCTCCAGGCTCTACCGCAAGGCCAAGGAGCAGGTCGCGCACTCGCTGGTCTACAGCTACCGGGACCGCCGGGCACGCAAGGGTGACTTCCGCAGGCTGTGGATCCAGCGCATCAACGCCGCCGCGCGCCAGCACCAGATGACGTACAACCGGTTCATCCAGGGGCTGCGGGCGGCCGGTGTCGAGGTGGACCGCAAGCACCTGGCCGACCTCGCGGTCAACGACCCGGGTGCGTTCGGCGCCCTGGTCGAGGTGGCGCGGCACGCGCTGCCGACCGACGTGAACGCGCCCCGGGACGGCCAGGCTGCCTGACCACGCTGGGCCGCTGACCGCCCGGTCCGGGCGGGTGGCGAAGGCGCGGCGCCTCGCCGACCGCCAGGTGCGGTCGCAGTCGCGGCGCTTCCTTGCGGAGGGGCCGCAGGCGGTGCGGGAGGCGTTGGCACACCCGTCGCTGGTGGTCGAGGTGTTTGCCGCTGAGCGCCCCTCGGACGTGGTCCGCGGGCTGCGGCAGGCGGCGGACGCCGCCGGTGTGGCCTGGACCGAGGTGGGCGAGGACGTGATCCGGGTGGTCGCGGACACCGTCACCCCGCAGGGTGTGGTCGCCGTCTGCCGCTTTCTCGACCGCCCGTTGGCAGAAGTCCTGGACGCTGGGCCGCGGTTGATGACCGTCGGGATCGACGTCAGGGACCCGGGAAATGCCGGGACGCTGCTGCGGTGCGCCGACGCCGCCGGCTGCGATGCCGTGGTGCTGGCGGGACGCGGCGTCGACCCGTACAACCCCAAGGCGGTGCGCGCCAGCGCCGGCTCCCTATTCCACCTTCCGGTGATCGTCAGTCCGGACGTACCGGGAACCCTCGCCGCGGTGCGCGCAGCCGGGCTGCGGCTGCTCGCTGCCGACGCCGCCGCCGCCACCGATCTGGACGCGGTCGACCGGCAGGGCCTGCTGGCCGGGCCAACCGCGTGGCTGTTCGGCAACGAGGCGCACGGGCTCGATCCCGAGCTGGTCGCCGTCGCCGACGAGGCGGTGTCGGTCCCGCTGTACGGCCGCGCCGAGAGCCTGAACCTGGTGGCGGCAGCCGCGGTCTGTCTGTACGCCTCCGCCCGGGCGCAGTCCCTGACCGCAGGAGGTGCGGCATGAGCGGCGGCGAGACCGTGCCCATGGACGACATCGCCGACGGTCTCGTTGTGGCCGACGCGACCGGGACGGTGACCCATCTCAATCTGGCCGCCGCTCGCATGCTCGGCGTCGACCGGGACGCGGAGCTCGGCCGGCACCTGTCCGAGGTGCTGGCTCTGGACGACCTCGGCGGAGTCGGATGGTACGACTGCATCCGCCCGTACGACGGGTTGGAGACCCGTACCCGGCTGGTCGAGCACACCTGGTATCGGCGCGACGGGAGGGAGCTGCTGGTGACCGGGCGGCTGGTCCGCGAACGCCCCCGCGGTGCGGTGCTGCGTGTCGCCCTGTCGCTGCGCACGGTGCGCGAGCGGGAACAGCTCGATCGGCGGCACTCCGACCTGGTCACCACCGTCGCGCACGAGCTGCGCTCGCCGCTGACGGGCGTGAAGGGGTTCACCGCCACCTTGCTTGCCAAGTGGGACCGGTTCACCGACCAGCAACGTCGGCTCATGCTCGAGACGGTGGACGCCGACGCCGACCGGCTGGCCCGGCTCATCACCGAGCTGCTGGACACCGCGCGCATCGACGCCAACCGCCTGGTCCTGCGCACCGCGCCGGTCGACATCGCGGTGCTCGCCGACCGGGTTGCCGAGAGCATCCGGGTTGCCGGCGGCCGTACCACGGTGGTCGACGTGCCGGCCGAGCTGCCCGAGATTTGGGGTGACGGCGACAAGCTCAGCCAAGTCGTCACCAACGCGATCGAGAACGCCCAACGTTACGGGCGCGGCCAGGTGCGGGTATCGGCCGAGGTCGAGGCCGCCGCCGACGGCACTCCCGGTGTGCGGGTGCTGATCGACGACGAGGGCGACGGCGTGCCCGGGCACCTGCGGGAGCAGGTGTTCACCCGGTTCTGGAGCTCGAGCCACGGGGACGGCAGTGGGCTCGGTCTGTACATCGTGCGTGGGCTCGTCGAGGCACACCAGGGTGAGGTGATGATCGAGGACAGCCCACTGGGCGGGGCCCGGGTGCGGATCTGGCTTCCAGTCGGCGAGCCGGACTCCCTGACCGGCCCACCCTGAGTGGCCCCACCAGCGCGGTGGGGGAGGATGCGGACCGTGAACGCCGACTACGACCCCGTCGAGGTGACTCCCCTGCACGCCGACGAGGTCGCCGCGATGCGGGCCGCTGCCCTGGACGCCGTTGCCGCGGCGGACGACCTGGGTGCTCTGCAGGGTGTCCGGCGGGCGCACGCCGGCGACCGAAGCCCACTGGCACTGGCCAACCGCGAGATCGGTGCCCTGCCCCCCGAGGCCCGCAAGCAGGCTGGCGCCCGCGTCGGTGCCGCCCGACGCGACGTCGCCGCCGCCCTGCGGCAGCGGGAGGAGGTCCTGCTCGACCAGCAGGAGGCCCGCATCCTGGTGGACGAGGTGGTCGACGTCACCGTGCCGTACGACCGGGACCCGGTCGGCGCACGGCACCCGATAAGCACCTTGCAGGAGCGGATCTGTGACGTGTTCGTCGCGATGGGCTGGGAGGTGGCCGAGGGCCCCGAGGTGGAGGCGGAGTGGCTCAACTTCGACGCGCTGAACATCGGACCGGACCACCCGACCCGCACGTTGCAGGACACGTTCTGGCTCGACCCGTCGGACGCGCACATCGTGCTGCGCACCCACACCTCGCCGGTGCAGGCGCGCACCATGCTGACTCAGGCCCCGCCGATCTACGTGATCTGCCCGGGCCGGACCTTCCGCACCGATGAGCTGGATGCCACCCATACGCCGGTCTTCCACCAGGTCGAGGGTCTCGCGGTCGACGTAGGGCTCACGATGGGCCACCTCAAGGGCACGCTGGACCACTTCGCCCAGGCCATGTTCGGCACCGGCATCGACACCCGCTTCCGCCCGTCGTACTTCCCCTTCACCGAGCCGAGCGCGGAGGTCGACCTGCGCTGCTTCGTCTGTCGCGGTGCAGAGCCGGAGATCGACTCCTGCCGCACGTGTCGGGGGGAGGGGTGGATCGAGTGGGGCGGCTGCGGCGTGGTGAACCCGCGGGTGCTGGTCGCCTGCGGCATCGACCCCACGGTGCACACCGGGTTCGCGTTCGGCATGGGCGTCGACCGGACGCTGATGTTCCGGCACGGGGTGGCCGACATGCGCGACATCGTCGAAGGCGACGTGCGGTTCACCGCCGCGTTCGGGCTGGGAGTCTGATGCGGGTCCCGGTGTCGTGGCTGCGTGACCACGTCGACCTGCCGGAGCAGGTGGACGCGCACGCCCTTGCCGCCCGGCTGACCGCCCAGGCGCTGAAGCTCGAGCGGCTCACCCGTACCGGCGTGGACGTGTCCGGCCCGCTGGTCGTTGGCCGGGTGCTGTCGGCCAAGTTGGAGACGCACTCCAACGGCCGCACCATCCGATGGTGCCGGGTCGACGTCGGCCCCGACCTCAGCGGCGACCACGGCGACAACCACGGCGACAACGACGGCGACAACGACGGCGACAACGACGGCGACAACGACGGCGACATCGACCGCGACATCGACCGCGACAACGACTGCGGGCGCGGCATCGTCTGCGGAGCGCCGAACGTCGCCCCCGGCGACCTGGTCGTGGTGGCGCTGCCCGGAGCAGTCCTGCCGGGGCCGTTCGAGATCACGGCGCGCACGACCTACGGCCACCTGTCGGACGGGATGATCTGCTCGGAGCGTGAGCTCGGGCTCGGCGACGACCACGCCGGGATCGTCGTGCTGCCGGCCGGCACGGCCGAGCCGGGCGCCGACGCCAGCGCTCTGCTCGGCCTGCGCGACGACGTCATCGAGCTCGAGATCGGGACCGACCGTGGGTATGCGCTGTCTGTGCGTGGTGTCGCTCGCGAGGCGGCCCTGGGCTATGGTGCGGCGTTCCGCGACCCGGCTGACCTGCGAGTCGACGCGGGGGAGGGGACCGGGTACCCGGTGGCCATCGAGGACGTCGCCGCCTGCCCGGTGTTCGTGGCCCGCACCGTCACCGGGTTCGACCCGTCGGCGCCGACACCGCCCTGGCTGGCCCGGCGCATCCAGCTGGCCGGGATGCGGCCGATCTCGCTGGCCGTCGACATCACCAACTACGTGATGCTCGAGCTCGGGCAGCCGATCCACGGCTACGACCGCAACCGGTTGCAGGGGCCGATCGTCGTCCGGCGGGCTCGTGCCGGCGAGCGCCTGCGCACCCTGGACGACACCGAGCGTGACCTGCACGTAGAGGACCTGCTGATCACAGACGGCCGCGGGCCGATCGGGCTGGCCGGTGTGATGGGTGGCGAGTCCACGGAGATCGGCCCGTCCACCACGGCGGTCGTGATCGAGGCGGCGCACTTCGCCCCGGTGCCTGCCGCACGTACCGCCCGCCGGCACCGGCTGGTCTCGGAGGCGTCCCGCCGGTTTGAGCGTGGGGTGGACCCGGCGCTGCCATGGGTGGCCGCGCAGCGGGTGGCGGACCTGTTGACCCGGCTCGGCGGCGGGGTGATCGAGCCCGGCGCGACCGTGGTCGGCGCGGAGCCGACCCGCTCGGTGATCGGGCTCGCCGGCGACCTGAGTGCGCGGGTCACCGGGATCGATGTCGACGCCGCCACGGCGGCGGACTCGCTGCGGGCAGTGGGCTGCGAGGTCTCCGACCGCCCAGGGGGGTTCGCCGTCACCCCGCCGACGTGGCGCCCGGACCTGACCGATCCGTACGACCTGGTGGAGGAGGTCGCCAGAGTCGTCGGCTACGACCAGGTTCCGTCAGTGCTGCCCCGGGCGCGACTGGGACGCGGTCTGACCGCTGAGCAGCGGCTGCGCCGGCGGGTCGGCGAGGTCCTCGCCGGAGCCGGCTGCACCGAGGTGATCGCCTACCCCTTCGTCGGCCCGGAGGATCTCGATGGGCTGGGCCTGCCCGCCGACGACGAACGCCGCAACGTCGTGGTGGTCGCGAACCCGGGGTCGTCGCGGCAGCCGTGGCTGCACACCACCCTGGCGCCGGCGCTGCTCGGCGCTGCGGCACGCAACGCCGGTCGCGGTCAGCCATCGCTGGCGCTGAGTCTGCTGGCACCGGTGTTCCTGCCCGGTGCGGACGGGCTGCCGACGGCGCCGACACCGCCGGTCGACCGCCGTCCGGACGACGACGAGTTGAAGGCGCTGGACGCGGCGCTGCCCGCGCAGCCGCGCCACCTCGCGGTGCTGCTCAGCGGCGATCGCCGCCCCGCCGGCTGGTGGGGACCGGCCGAGCCGGCGAGCTGGGCGGATGCGATCGCGATCGTGCGCCGGGTCGCCGAGCGCCTCGGAGTCCGCGTGGACGTGCGGCCGGCTGCAGTCGCGCCCTGGCACCCCGGTCGCTGCGCCGAGGTGCTGCTCGACGGCCCGACGATCAAGGCGTCGATCGGGCATGCCGGCGAGCTGCACCCCGAGGTCTGCGAGGCGTTCGCGGTGCCCGCCCGCACGGCGTACGGCGAGGTCGACCTAGAGGCGCTGCTCGCGGCGGCGCCGGTGGTGGTCGCGGCACCGGACTTCTCCACCATGCCGCTGGCGAAGGAGGACGTGGCGCTGGTCGTGGACGAGCAGGTGCCCGTCGCCGACGTGGCCGCGGCTCTGCTGTCCGGGGCGGGCAACCTGTTGGAGTCGTTGCGGTTGTTCGATGTCTACCGCGGCGCCCCGGTGCCCGAGGGGCACAAGTCGCTGGCCTTCGCGCTGCGCCTGCGGGCGCGCGATCGCACCTTGACCGAGCGCGAGGCGGCGGCCGCTCGAGATGCTGCGGTCGCCGAGGCGGCCGCCCGGACCGGTGCCCGCCAGCGCACCTGACTACCCGGGCCCGCCCCGCGGTTGCCAGCCGACCACCGGTCAACTGGACGAGGCCACCCTCCACGCACCGAAACGGTAGCGCCGCCAGTCAGTGCCGTCGGTGTCGAGCAGATCGGGCACATCACAGCCGCTCCACGGATGGTGGCTTCGCGTTCTCCCGGTCCGGCCAGCTGGTGCCGGCAGGCGTGTCCAAGCTCTCTCGCGCGTCATCAATGCCGGACGCCACGGCGCGCCGCCGACGCCCTGGCCGCGTACCAATCAAGATTGCTTGCATCCCTATCCACACAAGGGTTCTGAGTCACTTCGTCCAAGGTGGACTGTCGGTGCCGGGTGGTTGGCTAGGTCCATGCTCGAGGGCGGCTTCGACGACAGCGGGTTCGGCGTCTTGTTGGACGCATTCGCTGAGCTGACCGGCTGTGACAAGGCCGCGCTGGGTCAAATGGTCCGGGTGCCCGGCTCCGACCGCTTGTCACCGAAGCAACTGCTGGACCGGATCGCCGTCCAGGAGAATGCCGCGAACGCTATCCAAGCCGCGCAGGCCCGCGACCTGGAGGCTTTCGCGCGGGCCAGGCTCGCGCAGGACCGTGCGGAGGGCTGCCCCCAGGGGTTGCAGGGCCGCACCGCGCCGGTCGAGGTGGGTCTGGCGTGCCGGGTGTCGACAGTTTCGGGGCAGTACCGGCTGTACGATGCCACCCGCGCCGTTCAGGACCACCCGCAGCTGCTCGCCCTGGTGGGCACCGGTGCGGTGTCGATGGTCGGGCTGCGCCGGGTGCTGGCCGTAACCGAGGTGCTGGACCCGCCGTTGCGGCGCCTGGTCGACGCGCAGCTCACCGAGGACGCCACCCGCAGCAGGTTGACGCCGGCCAAGCTCGAGAAGGCAGCACAGGCGCGGGCGCTGGCCGCCGACCCGGCTGCCGCCGCCAAGCGCGTGGCCAAAGCGCGGGCAACCAGGCGATGCGTGCGGCTCGGCGACCCGGACGAAGGGTTGGCTGGGATCTTCGCCGTGCTGCGGGCCGAGGAAGCACTCGCGGTCTTCACCAAGCTCGACCGCACCGCGCGTGGAATGCGCCGCGACGGCGACCCTCGCTCGATCGACACCCTGATGGCCGACGCCTTCACCGAATGGGTCACCGGCACCGCGATGGTGGTCCCCGACCCCCCGGACCAACCCGCTGCCGATCGCGCAGAGTCGTCGGTGTGGCGCTCGACCAGGGGCTGCCCGCCGTGGACCTGGTCGGTGCCGCCGCCACGGCCGGCCGCCGACCCCGACCCAGAAGACCTGGCCTGGGACAGCTACTGCGACTCCGACGCCCCGCCCGGGCCGGACCAGCGGGTCGCCAGGCGATCCGACGGCTGGCCGCCCGGCGTCGACCTGTTCATCCCGGACCCAAACGGTGACACCGCCCGGGACACCGCCTGTGACGCAGCCGGGCTCGACGTCCATCCGGCGCACGGCCCCCCGGCCCACGCATCGGTCTATCCACCGGCCCGGCGACTGCCAGGCAGCGTGGAGGTGCAGGTGGTCATCTCAGCGGCGACTTTGCTGGGCCTGGACGACCAGCCCGGGATGCTGCGTGGCTACGGCGCCATCCCCGCGGATGTGATCGCCGACATCGTCGACACCGCCGAGAGCAGCGGTGCGCGCACCACGTTGCGCGGACTGCTCTGCGACCCAGTCGACGGCCGGCTCGTAGCGATGGAGTCGGACGCCCGCTACTTCACCGGCAGGCTGCGCGACTTCGGCCTGTTCCGCGACCAGGACTGCCGGCTCACCGGCGGCCGCATCGTCGATATCGACCACGTCCACGACTACCAGAACGGCGGGGCCACCAGCGCCAGCAACGGCCAGGGGCTCGGAAAGCTCGCCCACCTGCTCAAGGACCACCCCGGAATGCAGGTCAGCGCGCTGCCCCGGCTAGTGCTCGGCGACGGGTTAGACCACCTCCGCTCCCACGCCCCCGACATCGGCTGGACCACCCCGTCCGGCCACACCTATCGACAGAGCCCGCCCCCCGCACTCGGCCACGGCACCCGCCCAGACGAGTCTGCGTAGTCGCAGCGTTGACGGGCCCACACCGCACCCGTCAGCATCAGATGCACCTCAACTGCGGCGGAGGTGAGACATGTCCGACGTGATGTCCGATGAGGCGTTGTCGGTGCAGGCGGCGCTCGAGCGGGTGATCGACGACGCGAACCAACCGGCACAGCCGGTGGTGGTCCCGAACATCGCCAAGCCACCGGAGATGTCCGGCCGTGGCTTCTTCGACCCCAGCGACCCGAGCCGGCCCTACACCGTCGTCCTGCGGCAGCTGGTGGAGGACGGGCGGGAGACGTTCAAGCTGGAACGGCCGATCGGCTACTGGGACGAGCACGTCGGGGCCGTCATCGTGCCGGCGAACCTGGCCACCTTCCGCACCGACCTCACCTCGGTGCCGCGGCTGTTCACCTGGCTGGTTCCGAAGACCGGCGAGCATCTGTCCGCGGCCCTGGTGCACGACGGACTGGTGCACAACAAGTCCGACCCGCCGACGTACGTCGCCCAGCGGCCGATCGACCGCGCAACCGCTGACCGGATCTTCCGCGACGGGATGCGTGACCTGCAGACGCCGCGGGTGCGGCGCTGGCTGGTCTGGACCGCGGTGACCATGGCGACGATGGCGACCGGCGCGCCCTGGTGGCGGCGGCTGTGGTTCTGCGGCGCCATCGCTACCACCGTCGGCAGCGTGCTGGTAGGCGGCGCTCTGGCGACCATCGACCTGCTCGACCGCGGCGAGCTGGTGCCGTGGATGGGCGACGCTCCGCTGTGGACCGAGGTGCTCCAGGGCGCGGTCGCTGCCCTGATCGTGCCGGCGGTGCTGGCTGTCTTATGGCTGAAGCACTACGTGGCCGGCCTGATCACCGGCGTCGCCCTCGCGTTCCTGATCCACGTCACCGTCGCGGTCACCGTTGTGTTCGCGGCGTACAGCGCCGTGGAGGCGCTGTTCGAGGCGCAGCTCCGGCGCAGCGCGATGTGGGCCGCGGTGGCTGCGGCTCCCGTGATCGCCATCTGGTGGATCGCGGCCTGGGCCGGCTAGTCGATCCCGGTGCGGATGACCGCGTCGAACGCGGTCAGGGCGGCCGCGTCGCCGGTGCGCGCGATCCCGCCAGGGTCGGCCCGGCCCCATAGCCAGCTGTCCAGGTTGCCCGCGGTGCCGGTGAGCTCGGCGACCACAGCCGGGTCGTCATCGCGGGCGGCCAGGGTGGGCTCGTCCACCGGCTCGCCCGACTCCGGTTCCACGCCTGACTGCCGGCCGATGTCGACGACCCAATGTGCGGCGGTGTCGCTGGTACGGATGCCGACCGGCCCGTGGTCGCGGCGGAAGCTGGCCCAGCCGGGAATGCCGCCGAACATGATCTGCACGGCCTCGTCGACGCCGTCGGTCGCGAGAGCCGGATCCAGCGCTGTGACCTCGCCTACCACCTGCTCGGCGTCGACCCGATGGATCAGCACCTCGTGTGCCTGGCGCCGCCGGATGAAACCGACCGTCTGGTCCGACTCCAGCCAGGTCCAGGCTGCCTCGGTGTCGTCGGCCGACTCGAGCGCGTCGACCAGGCCGTCCGAGGTCCACCGGAACAGGGCGCTCAGCTCGGCAGCACCGGCGGGTCGGGCGGGCCGCCGGCCCTCGGTGACCGACGGGCCCCGGGGCCGCTCGGCGACCAGCGTGGACCAGAACCACTGCACCTCGGTCAGGTGCCACAGCAAGTCGGCGGCATCCCAGTCGGGACAGCTCGGCACGCGGGACGCGGGGTCGGCGTCGGCGAGCAGCTGCCCGAACCGGGCGGACTCGGACTTGATCGCCTCGAGGAACTGGTCGGGGGACAGGCGGTAAGAGTGTGTCATCGGCCGGACGCTACCCATGCCCACCAACATCGCCTCCTGCGATGGGTATTGCAGTGTGCTGCATACTCATGCAAACTTGTGGGGGTCCATGAGCAGGGAGGTCGGAGTGCGCGTCGCTGTCGCCGGGGCAAGCGGCTATGCCGGGGGTGAGATCCTCCGGCTGCTGCTCGGGCACCCCAGCCTGCGGCCCGGCACGGTGACCGCCGCCGCCAGCGCCGGCAGCCGGCTCGGCACGCTGCACCCGCACCTGACTCCGCTGGCCCAGACCGTTGTAGAGCCGACCGAGCCGGACCGCCTCGACGGACACGACCTCGTCGTCCTGGCCCTGCCGACCGGACAGTCCGCCGCACTCGCTGCACAGCTGCCGGTCGATCTCCCGGTCGTGGACTGCGGCGCGGACTTCCGGCTCGCCGACCCCTCGGCATGGGCGTCCTACTACGGAGGTCCGTACGCCGGCTGCTGGCCGTACGGACTCCCCGAGCTGCCGGGGCAGCGCGACCGGCTGCACGCGGCGCGACGGGTCGCCGTGCCGGGCTGCTACCCGACGGTCAGCACCCTCGCCCTGCTCCCCGCGATTGCGGCCGGGCTGGTGGACAGCAGCGACGTGGTGGTGATTGCGGTCTCGGGCAGCTCCGGGGCGGGCAGGTCGCCCGAGCCGCACCTGCTCGGTGCCGAGCTGTTCGGCTCGGCCGCGGCGTACGGCGTCGGCGGCGTCCACCGGCATACGCCCGAGATCGAGCAGGCCCTCCGCACGGTCACCGAGGACGAGGTACGGGTGTCGTTCACCCCGGTCCTGGTCCCGATGGCACGTGGCATCCTCGCCACTGGTACCGCGCCGGTTCGTCCGGGCGTGCACGCCGACGACGTTCGCAACGCGTACGAGAAGGCCTACGCCGACGAGCCGTTCGTGCAGCTGCTGCCCGAAGGCTCCTGGCCGGGGACCAAGGCGGTGCTCGGCTCGAACATGGTGCACCTGCAGCTGGACGTCGACCAGCGGGCCGGCCGGGCGGTGGTCGTCGGAGCCGTTGACAACCTCACTAAGGGCACCGCGGGAGCGGCGGTGCAGTGCGCGAACCTCGCGCTCGGCCTGCCGGAGACCGCCGGGCTCCCGACCGTTGGCGTCGCGCCATGAGTGTCACCTCCCCAGGCGGGTTCCGGGCGGCCGGCGTGCACGCCGGCCTGAAGCCGAGCGGGCGGCCCGACGTCGCTCTGGTGGTCAACGACGGGCCGGACTGCCCGGCCGCGGCCGTGTTCACCACGAACCGGTGCGTCGCGCACCCCGTGCTCTGGAGCCGGCAGGCGCTGTGCGACGGGGTCGCACGGGCGGTGCTGCTCACCTCAGGCGGCGCCAACTGCTTCACCGGCCCGGACGGCTTCGCCCTGACCCACGAGACGGCTGAGGCGGTGGCCGTCCAGCTCGGTGCCGGCGCGATCGACGTGCAGGTGTGCGCCACCGGGCTGATCGGAGTGCTGCCCGACCGTGGCCGCACGTTGGCCGGGGTCGAGCAGGCGACCGCATCGCTCGATGCCGACGGGGGTGACGCCGCTGCTGAGGCGATCCTCACCACCGACTCGGTGCCCAAGCAGACACTCGTCGAGGAGGGCGGCTACACCGTCGGCGGGATGGCCAAGGGCGCGGGGATGCTAGCCCCGTCGCTGGCCACGATGCTCGTGGTGCTCACCACCGACGCGGTCGCGGATGCGCCCACCTGCGATGCCGCGTTACGGGCGGCCACCCGCGAGACCTTCGACCGGCTGGACTCCGACGGCTGCACCTCCACCAACGACCAGGTGCTGCTGATGAGCAGCGGCCGGTCCGGGGTGCGACCCACCTACGACGCCCTGGCGAGCACGCTGCGCACCGCCTGCCACGATCTGGCCATGCAGCTGCTCGCAGACGCCGAAGGCGCCGACCACGAGATCGCCGTACGGGTGACCGGAGCGGCGAGTGAGGACGACGCCGTCGAGGTCGCCCGCTCGGTGGCGCGCAGCAACCTGTTCAAGGCCGCCGTCTTCGGTCGGGACCCCAACTGGGGCCGGATCCTGGCCAGCGTCGGCACCACGTCGGCGGCGTACGACCCGCTCGACCTAGACGTGACGCTGAACGGGATACGGGTGTGTCGCGCCACCGCGGCGGCCGACCCGGCGGACCGCGTCGACCTGTCCGGCCGACAGGTCGACGTGCTCGTCGACCTCAAGGCCGGCGACGCCGCCGCCACGGTGTGGACCAACGACCTGACCCATGCATACGTGCACGAGAACTCGGCGTACTCGACGTGACCTGCTCGACATGACCGGCTCGACATGACCGGCTCGACATGACCGGCGCGACATGACCGGCGCCACGCTCATATGCGACCGCGAGGCGGCGCTGGCAAAGGCCGCCACCCTGGTCGAGGCGCTGCCCTGGCTGGAGCGACTGCACGGTCGGATCGTGGTGGTCAAGTACGGGGGCAACGCCATGACCGACCCGGACCTGCGGCAGGCGTTCGCCCAGGACGTGGTCTTCCTGCGGTACGCCGGGCTGCGACCGGTCGTCGTGCACGGCGGCGGACCGCAGATCACCAGCATGCTCGCCCGACTCGGCATCGAGTCCGAGTTCCGCGGTGGCCTTCGGGTGACGACACCCGAGGCGATGGACGTCGTACGCATGGTCCTTGTCGGCCAGGTCGGGCGTGAGCTGGTCGGGCTGCTCAACGAGCACGGGCCGCTCGCGGTAGGGCTGAGCGGCGAGGACGCCGGGTTGTTCACCGCTGCCCGCACCGGCGCCCTGGTCGACGGCGAGCTGGTCGACGTCGGGCTCGTCGGCGACGTCGTAGACGTGGCCCCCGGGTCCGTGTGTGACCTCATCGACGCCGGCCGGATCCCGGTCGTGGCCGGGGTGGCACCCGATGGGGACGGCCAGGTGCACAACATCAACGCCGACACCGCGGCCGCCAGCCTCGCGGTCGCGCTCGGCGCGGAGAAGCTGGTGGTGCTCACCGACGTCGAGGGGCTGTACGCCGACTGGCCCGCCGGCGGCGAGGTGGTCAGCGAGATCCGGGCGGCCGGGCTGGCCGAGCTGATGCCGACCCTTTCCACCGGGATGGTCCCGAAGATGCAGGCCTGCCTGCGGGCGGTGCACGGCGGGGTGCCACGGGCGCACGTCCTCGACGGACGGGTGCCGCACGCGTTGCTGCTCGAGGTGTTCACCGACGCCGGCGTGGGCACCATGGTGCTGCCATGAGCCTCGCCACCGCCACCTGGACCGGCCGGCACGCCGACGCGGTGATGAACACCTACGGCCCGGTCCGCCGGGTGCTGGTGCGGGGCGAGGGCTGTTACGTGTGGGACGAGCTCGGCACCCGCTACCTGGATCTGCTCGCCGGCATCGCCGTCAACGCGCTCGGCCACGCCCACCCCGCCGTCGTCGAGGCGGTTTGCAGCCAGGTCGCGACCCTCGGCCACGTGTCGAACCTGTTCGCCAGCCGGCCACAGGTCGAGCTTGCCGAGCGGCTCGTCGACCTGCTCGGCGGGTCGGGCAAGGTGTTGTTCGCCAACTCGGGCGCCGAGGCCAACGAAGCCGCGCTGAAGCTGTCCCGCCGCACCGGGCGCACCCGGGTGGTGGCTGCCGAGGGGTCCTTCCACGGCCGCACCCTGGGCGCCCTGGCCCTCACCGGCAAGGCGGCCATCCGGCAGCCCTTCGAGCCGCTGCCCGGCGAGGTCTGCTTCGTGCCGTACGGCGACACCGCGGCGCTGGAGCGGGCGGTCGACGACCGGACCGCCGCCGTGGTGCTGGAACCGGTGCAGGGGGAGGCCGGGGTGATCGTTCCACCTGCCGGCTACCTGCCCGCGGCACGGGAGATCACCGCCCGGCACGGCGCGCTGCTGTGGCTGGACGAGGTGCAGACCGGGATCGGCCGGACGGGGGACTGGTTCGCTCATGCCCGCGATCTCGGACCAGACCGACGGCCCGATGTCGTGACCCTCGCCAAGGGTCTGGGCGGTGGGATGCCGATCGGTGCCTGCGTCGGGCTCGGTGCTGCCGCCGACCTGCTCCAGCCCGGCCAGCACGGCAGCACCTTCGGCGGCAACCCGGTCGCCGCTGCAGCGGCTCTGGCCGTGCTGGCCACGATCGAGACCGACGGGCTGCTCGCACAGACCCACCGCGTCGGCGAGCATCTGCGCTGCGGGCTGCGCGCGCTGGGCCATCCCGCCGTGCGGGAGGTGCGGGGGCCCGGCCTGCTGGTCGGCACCGCGCTGAGCCGGCCCGTCGCCGCCGCGATCGCGTGGGCAGCCCTTTCGGCTGGGTTCATCGTCAACGACTGCACGCCGACGGTGCTCCGGACGGCGCCGCCGTTGGTGCTGGAGACCGGGCACGTCGACGCCTGGCTGGACGCGCTGCCCGCACTGCTGGACGCTGCGCCATGACCATCCGACACTTCCTGCGCGACGACGACCTCACCACGGCCGAGCAGGCCGAGGTTCTCGACCTGGCCACCGTGATGAAGGCCGACCGGCACGCCCACCGACCGCTCGCCGGCCCACGCACGGTCGCGGTGCTCTTCGATAAGCCGACTTTGCGTACGCAGGTGTCGTTCAGCGTCGGCATCGCCGAGCTGGGCGGCCACCCGATGGTGGTCGACTCCCGGCTCGCGCAGGTGGGGGTGCGCGAGTCCATCGCCGACACCGCACGGGTCCTCGGCCGGCAGGTCGCCGCCGTGGTCTGGCGCACCTACGGGCAGGACCGGCTGCACGAAATGGCAGCAGGCGTCGGGGTGCCCGTGGTCAACGCGCTCACCGACGCCTTCCACCCCTGCCAGGTGCTCGCCGACCTGCTCACGGTGCGTGAGCACCGCGGCCGGCTCGCCGGTCTGACCCTGACCTACCTGGGTGACGGGGCGAACAACATGGCGCAGTCGTTCCTGCTCGGCGGTACGACGGCAGGCATGCACGTACGGGTCGGCTCACCCACCTCGTACGTCCCGGACTCCGATGTCGTGGACCGGGCCCGCGAGCTGGCCGCGCAGACCGGAGGGTCGGTGCTCGTCACCGACGACCCGGCCGAGGCCGCCGCCGGCTCCGACGTGCTGGCGACCGACACCTGGGTGTCGATGGGCCAGGAGGACGAGGCGGCCGACCGGGCGTCCCCGTTCATGCCGTTCGCGCTGGACGAGCAGGCCGTCGCCGCGGCCGCGGGTAACGTGCTCGTGCTGCACTGCCTGCCCGCCTACCGAGGCTCCGAGATCGCGGCGTCGGTCATCGACGGTCCGCACAGCGTGGTCTGGGACGAGGCCGAGAACCGGCTGCACGCACAGAAGGCGCTGCTGGCCTGGCTGCTGGCCCGATCGGAGGCAGCGCAGTGACCACCCGGGCGCTCGTGCCGCACACCAAAGCCGCCCGCCAGCAGCTGATCGTCCAGGTGCTCGGGCGGCACTCGGTCCGCTCGCAGGGCGATCTCGCGGCTCGGCTCGCGCAGGCGGGAGTGGGGGTCACCCAGACCACGCTGTCGCGCGACCTGCTCGAGCTGGACGCCGTCCGGGTGCGCGACATCGAAGGCTCGCTGGTGTATGCCGTGCCCGCCGAGGGCGGCGACCGGCGCCCGGCACCGGCTCAGGACTCCGCGACCGGCCGCGACCGGCTCGCCCGGCTCGCGGCCGAGCTGCTGGTGAGCGCGGAGGCGAGCGCCAACCAGGTGGTGCTGCGGACCCCTCCGGGCGCCGCCCAGTTCCTCGCGTCCGCCATCGACCACGCCGGTCTCGGCACCGTGCTCGGCACCATCGCCGGCGACGACACCGTCCTGCTGATCGCGCGTGAGCCGGATGGCGGCCACGACGTCGCCCGCAGCCTGCTCGCGCTGGCCGAACAAGCCGAGACCGGCCGCCGCCCGACTCCCCAGACCACCCAGACCACCCAAACCACTTAGGAGACCCCATGACCGACCGCGTGGTCCTCGCCTACTCCGGGGGGCTGGACACCTCCGTTGCCATCGGCTGGCTCGCTGAGGCCACCGGCGCCGAAGTGGTCGCCGTCGCCGTCGACGTGGGCCAAGGCGGCGAGTCGCTCGAGGCCATCCGCGAGCGGGCACTGGCCTGCGGCGCGGTCGATGCCGTGGTCGTCGATGCCCGCGACGAGTTCGCCGAGGAGTTCTGCCTGCCGGCGCTGCGGGCAAACGCTCTCTACATGGACCGGTACCCGCTGGTGTCGGCGCTGTCGCGCCCGCTGATCGTCAAGCACCTGGTGACGGCGGCGCGCTACCACGGGGCGTCCACCGTCAGCCACGGCTGCACCGGCAAGGGCAACGACCAGGTCCGCTTCGAGGTCGGGGTCGGGACCCTCGCTCCCGAGCTGGCTGTCATCGCTCCCGTGCGCGACTACGCCTGGACCCGCGACAAGGCCATCGGCTACGCCGAGAGCCGCGGTCTGCCGATCGACGTCACCAAGACCTCGCCGTACTCCATCGACCAGAACGTGTGGGGGCGCGCGGTCGAGACCGGGTTCCTCGAGGACATCTGGAACGCGCCGATCGAGGACGTCTACTCCTACACCCAGGACCCGTCGGTCCCCCGGGAGCCGGACGAGGTGGTGATCGGCTTCGAGCACGGCGTCCCGGTCAGCCTCGACGGACGCCCGGTCACGGTGCTGCAGGCCGTCGAGGAGCTCAACACCCGCGCCGGTGCGCAGGGGGTCGGTCGCCTCGACCTGGTCGAGGACCGGTTGGTCGGCATCAAGTGCCGGGAGGTGTACGAGGCGCCGGGCGCGCTGACGTTGATCCACGCCCACCAGGAGCTGGAGGCGGTGACGATCGAGCACGACCTCGCCCGGTTCAAGCGCACCGTCGACCAGCGCTGGGGGGAGCTGGTCTACGACGGGTTGTGGTTCTCGCCGCTGAAGCGCGCCCTGGACGCCTTCGTCGACGACTCGCAGGCCCACGTCACAGGCGACGTTCGACTGGTGCTGCACGGCGGCCGGGCCACCGTTACCGGGCGGCGTTCACCGGCAAGCCTTTACGACTTCGACCTCGCGACCTACGACGAGGGGGACACCTTCGACCAGTCGCTGGCCAAGGGCTTCGTCGAGCTGTGGGGACTGCCGAGCAGGTTGGCGGCCGCCCGCGACCAGCGGCTGGCTGCCGACGCCGAGCATGGGGGCTGACAGGCCCGCCCCGGGAGGCGGCCTGTGGGGCGGCCGGTTCGCCAGCGGCCCGTCGCCGGAGCTGCGTGAGCTGTCCCGGTCGACGCACTTCGACTGGCGGCTGGCGCCGTACGACCTGGCCGGGTCGCGGGCACACGCCCGGGTGCTGCGCGCGGCCGGCCTGCTCGGTGACGCCGAACTGACCGCGCTGCTGGCCGGCCTGGACGCGCTCGCCGACGACGTCGCCAGCGGCGACTTCCGCCCCGACCCCGCAGACGAGGACGTGCACTCCGCCCTCGAACGGGGGCTGGTGCAACGGCTCGGCCCCGAGCTCGGTGGCCGGCTGCGGGCCGGGCGCTCACGCAACGACCAAGTCGCCACGCTGTTGCGGATGTACCTGCGCGACCAGGCCCGCGCCTTGGTCGGACTGTTGCTCGACCTCGTCCACGTGCTGGCCGACCATGCCCACACCCTGCACGGGGTGGCCATGCCGGGACGTACCCACCTGCAGCCCGCCCAGCCGTTGCTGGTTTCGCACCACCTGCTGGCCCACGCATGGCCGTTGGTGCGCGACGTCGAGCGGCTGCACGACTGGGACCGGCGGACTGGTGCCGAATCGCCATACGGGTCCGGCGCGCTTGCCGGCTCGTCGCTGGGGCTCGACCCGGCGGCGGTGGCGCACGACCTCGGCTTCGCCACGTCGGCCGCCAACTCCCTCGACGCCACGGCGGCGCGTGACTTCGTCGCCGAGCTGTGCTTCGTGCTCGCGATGGTCGGCGTCGACCTGTCCCGACAGGCCGAGGAGATCGTGCTGTGGACGACCCGGGAGTTCGGCGTGGCCACCCTGCACGACAGCTGGTCGACGGGGTCCAGCCTGCTGCCGCAGAAGAAGAACCCGGACATCGCCGAGCTGGTCCGGGGAAAGTCGGGCCGCCTCGTCGGCAACCTGACCGGCCTGCTCACCGCGCTGAAGGGGCTGCCGCTGGCGTACAACCGCGACCTACAGGAGGACAAGGAACCGGTCTTCGACGGGCTGGACACCCTGCGCACGGTGCTGCCGGCGTTCACCGGGATGGTTGCCACCTTGACGTTCGACACCGCACGGCTGGAGGAGCAGGCCGGGCAGGGCTTCTCGCTGGCGACCGACGTCGCCGAGTGGCTGGTGCGGCAGGGGGTGCCGTTCCGCGATGCCCACGAGGCCGCTGGGCGGTGCGTGCGGCGCTGCGAGGAGCGCGGCGTCGAGCTGGCGGAGTTGTCCGACGACGACTTGGCTGCCGCCTCCCCGCACCTGGGACCGCTGGTCCGTGACGTGCTGACTGTGTCCGGCTCCATCGCCTCCCGCGACGGTCGCGGGGGCACGGCACCGGTACGGGTGGCCGAACAGCTGGACGAGCTGCGCGCCCGCGTCGCCGCGCTGCGCAGCGAGGCTCCCGAGGTCGCGCCGGACGGTGCGTAGACTCCCGGCATGTTCGCCCGCGGCGCGGTCACTGCCACCACCGCCTGCTGCGCGAGCTCGGCCGGTCTCGCGCGCTACCACGGCGCACGGCGCGGTCGGGCGCTGATGGGATCACGGCCCAGCGGTGGCGATACCGACGGGGCCACGGAGCAGCCCGACGGAGACCCCGACGGAGACATCGCGCTGCTCGAGCCGATCACCCGCGGCTGAGCGCTGTCCGCCCTCGACATTCGCGCCCGGCTGGGCGGTCTCGCGCCCGACGTGGCCCGATCCCTGCTGGGGCTCCAGCTCACGCATGACACCGAGGCGGGCAGGGTCATCGTCGCGCTCACCGAAGTCGAGGCGTACAACGGTGCGGACGACCCGGCGTCGCACGCCTGGCGCGGCCGAACGCCACGCAACGCGGTGATGTTCGGCCCGCCAGGGCACCTGTACGTCTACTTCAGCTACGGCCTGCACTGGTGCGCGAACGTGGTGTGCGGTCCCCCGGGGCTGGCATCGGCCGTGTTGCTGCGCGCCGGCCGGGTCGTCGAGGGCCTCGACCTGGCCCGGGTACGGCGCGGCTCCGGGATCGCCGACAGCGCGTTGGCTCGCGGTCCGGCGTGCCTCACCCGCGCGCTCGGTGTCGACGGCCGGCAAGACGGCGTCGACCTCGGCTCGGGTGGGCCACTCGCGCTGCGGGCCGGGGACCCCGTCTCCGTGGTCGCTGCTGCCGGCCCTCGGGTCGGCGTCTCCCGGGCTGTCGACCGACCGTGGCGCTTCTGGGTGCCCGGTGACCAGACGGTCACGGCGTACAAGCGGAGCCCCCGGGCCGGCCCGGACCCACAATGAGACAAACCCGGCGTCGGGGCAGCGGAATGCCTTGGTCGCCCGACCGCCCTCGCGGCCGACCGTAGACTGCGGCGGTGAGCGGCCACGTCCTCGACCACTTGGAGGCGCGCGGGCTCGTCGCGCACGTCACCGACCGCGACGCGCTGCGGGCAGAGCTGTCGGCCGGACCGGTCACCTTCTACGTCGGGTTCGACCCCACCGCGCCGAGCCTGCACACGGGCAACCTGGTGCAGCTGCTGACCGCTCGGCGGCTGCAGCTGGCCGGGCACCGGCCGCTGATCCTCGTGGGCGGGGCCACCGGGCTCATCGGCGACCCGAAGGACGCGGGCGAGCGGACTCTGCACGCCAAGGACGTCGTCGGCTCCTGGGTGGAGCGGATCCGCGCCCAGGTGCAGCGATTCGTCGACTTCGACGGTCCGCAGCCGGCGACGGTAGTGAACAACCTGGACTGGACCGCCTCCCTACCCGTCCTCGACTTCCTGCGCGACGTCGGCAAGCACTTTCCGGTGAATCGGATGCTCGCCCGCGACGTGGTCCGATCCCGGCTGGAGGCTGGGATCAGCTACACCGAGTTCAGCTATGTGCTCCTGCAGTCGATGGACTACCTCGAGCTGTTCCGCCGGTACGGCTGCCGGCTCCAGACGGGGGGCAGTGACCAGTGGGGGAACATCACTGCGGGCGTCGAGCTTGTCCGGCGGGCCAGCGGTGCGCACGTGCACGCGCTGGCGACGCCGCTGGTCACCAAGGCCGACGGGACCAAGTACGGCAAGACCGAGAGCGGCACGGTGTGGCTGGACGCCGAGCTGACGAGTCCGTACGCGCTGCACCAGTTCTTCCTGCGGGCCGAGGACGCGATGGTGGGGGCATACCTGCGCATCTTCACGTCCCGGCCCCTGGAGGAGATCCAGAACCTCGAGCGGGACGCCGCGCAGCGCCCGGCCGGCCGGGAGGCACAACGGGCGCTCGCCCACGACATCACCGCGCTGGTGCACGGTGAGCAGGAGGCCCTCGCGGTGGCGGCGGCGGCGGCGGCCCTGTTCGGGCGGGGTGACCTGAACGTCCTGCCGGAGCCGATCCTGGCCGCCGCGCTGACCGAGGCCGGCTACGCCTGCCTGCCGTCACTTCCGGCCCTGCCGAGCCTGGTGGACGCCCTGGTGGACTCCGGTCTGGAGACCAGCCGCTCGGCCGCCCGGCGCACAATCGCCGACGGGGGGGCCTACGTGAACAACGAGCGTCTCACCGACCCGGCCGCCGGCCTCGAGGCGCGCATGGCGCTGCACGGACGGTGGGTGGTGCTGCGCAAGGGCAAGCGCTCCGTGCAGGGCCTGCTGCTGTCCCCGGAGGTTTGACTGGCCACGGCGCGGCTGAGTAGGCTGAGCCGGTTGCCCCAGGGTACGAGGCCTCACGGTCGATGCCCCTGGTGCGCTCCTGATCCTTGAGAACTCAACAGTGTGCCAAAGTCGACGAGATAGTAAGTCAGTAATTCCTTTGACAAGTGATCAACTTGTCAGGGTCAACTGTTGACGGCACGTCGCACTGGCCATCATGGCAGTGCGATGAACCGACGATATTTCAACGGAGAGTTTGATCCTGGCTCAGGACGAACGCTGGCGGCGTGCTTAACACATGCAAGTCGAGCGGTAAGGCCCCTTCGGGGGTACACGAGCGGCGAACGGGTGAGTAACACGTGAGCAACCTGCCCTTCACATCGG
>Ga0136622_10000043_pt1 | contig 39413 bp, 45 predicted proteins | sample AntDrymUQ4482106_2_FD_104803 | JGI IMG/M metagenome (GOLD analysis project Ga0136622, IMG submission 104803) | Polar desert sand microbial communities from Dry Valleys, Antarctica - metaG UQ448 (21.06) | ecosystem: Environmental > Terrestrial > Soil > Desert | place: Antarctica: Dry Valley...
GCCCACGACTCACCGGCGAGCGCGCGTACGGCGATCGCGGCGGCGACCACCGCGGTGACCCCGATCGTCATGACCGTGAAGCCGATCCAGAAGGTGTCCGTGATGCCGAGCCGGTCGAAGAGGACGAACGACAGCAGGGCGCCCGGAGGGTGCCCTGCCACGTGGACGTACCAGTTCTCCGGGCTGGAGTAGGGGATCCGAGAGATGAACTCCTGCATCATCAGTCCGACGTCGTTTACGCTCACGGCGTCCTTGACGTACTCACCCGGCCGGTCGAACAGCCGGCTGAGACCGTCGCGCCCCTCGTCCGCGATCGCCAGCGTGAACGTCCAGGCCCATGCTGCAACGAACGTCACCGCAAGAAACGCCGGCCACTGCAGCCGGGCGGTGAGGGGTCGCCAGTACGCGAGCACGGCCGCCGCCACGACGACCGGCAGCGCCAGCCGCCAGCTGAAGGACGGCCCCCAGTCGCCATGCATCGGAGGCGCGTGGACACGGACGTCCACACCGGTGACCAGCGGGTAGACCATGGACGCGGCGACCAGCAGGACGCCCGCTGCGGCGGCGAGGATGGCGAATCGCTCCGTCGTCCTGGGCACGGTCCAACCCTAGGGTGCGGGCGCAACCTGCCACTGTCGTGGGCTGCAGACCCACTTTGAAGCGTCGGAGCCACCGGTGGGTGGACAGTGGAGTCCAGCAGAGTGGTGTACGGGTCGCCGGTGGGCGTGTCGTCTGAGTAGGTGACGGCCACCGGGTGATGATCCTTCGAGTGATCTGCGAAAATCGACTCGATGAAGGACGCCACGATGACCGTCAACCCAAGTATCGACCCTGCCGGGATAGACCCTGGCCGAGAAGCTCCCCGCCGTTGCTGAGCACATCGAGAGCGCCCGCGCGGACTTTTGAACTGCACTGGGTCTGATGGAGACTCGGGCTATAGGATTCGACCGGGGTCTGGTCGGTCCGTTTCGTAGCGTAGAACGACTGCTCGAACTCTGCTGGCGGGACGTCGTCGAGGTAGCCGTGCAGACGCTGGTGGTTGTGCCAGTGGACCCAGCCGAGGGTGGCGAGCTCAACGTCCTCGACGGTCTTCCACGGCTGGCCTCCGTGGGCGGGGCGGCGGATCAGCTCAGCCTTGTAGTAACCGTTCACGGTCTCAGCCAGCGCGTTGTCGAAGCTGTCGCCGACGGTGCCGATCGAGGGCACTGCGCCGATCTCCGCGATCCGCTCGCAGCGACGCGGAGCGCGTAGCCATCTGCTGCGAAGGCGAGCAGACTGTGTTGATGGCAGTCCACATGCAAAGCCTCTTCATGAATACCCTGCAGGATCTGCGGGTCCACCCCGTCGACAAATGGATCAGGGCGTCGGTCGGCGGCACCACGATCGTGGACTCCAAGCGGGCGAAGGTCGTCTGGGAGCCACGTCGGGTGGTGCCTTCGTACGCTGTGCCCGTCGCAGACCTCGAGGGCGAGCTCGTGCCGTACGCCGGCGACGCAGGTACTGAGATGCCGGTGAGGTTGGACCAGGACAGTCCGGTGGTCCTCGACCCGAGGACTCCCTTCACCGTCCACTCCTGCCCGGGAGTGGCGCTCACCATCTCCACCGCCGAGCACGACCTCGCCGGCGCGGCGTTCGCCCCGGACGACGCCGACCTCGACGGGTACGTCGTCCTCGACTGGGATGCCTTCGAGGAGTGGCATGAGGAGGACGAGCGCGTCATCGGGCACCCACACGACCCGTTCGACCGGATCGACTGTCTTCGCAGCAGCCGGCACGTCGTGATTTCGTTGGACGGCCAGGTGCTCGCGGACACGACGCGGGCCACGTTGCTGTTCGAGACACCTCTGGGGATGCGCTACTACCTGCCGCGGGAGGACGTCAGGATGGACCTTCTCGGGCCCAGCGCCCAGCAGTCGATCTGCGCGTACAAGGGGGTGGCGTCGTACTGGTCGGTTGGAACCGGTGGCGAGGAGGCGACTGACATCGCGTGGGGCTACGAGCATCCGCTCCATGACGCCCTGCCGGTGCGCGACTTGGTGTGCTTCTTCACCGAGCGCGTCGACCTCACGGTCGACGGCGAAGAGATCCCCAGGCCCGTGACGCCGTGGTCCTAGGACCTGACCTCACTCGACGCGAAGGCGCCCACCACGGCGTACGACGCGACCTACCCGCAGGCGCAGGTAGCGGCCGTAGGCGAGCACGAGCTGGGTGTAACCGGGGGTGCTCCCGCGGTAGGCCAAGAACCCCTTCGGGCCACTGACCATCCGGCCCGTGCGCACGTCGTACCTGCTGCCGTGCCACGGGCAGACCAGGCAGCCGTTGGCGTCGACCGACCCGTTGCTCAGGTCCGCGAGCTGGTGCCGACAACGCCGCGAGACCGCGAAGTCCTCGCCACCGCTGCTGCCGACGGCCCACGGCCCGACGCGGCGCACTGTCCCGGGCTCGAGGGCATCATCAGGCAGGGACTGGTCGTCGCTCATCGCGAACCTCGGGTGTAGGCATCAGGGGAGTCGGCGTTTGGTGAGAGGGCCACGGCGGATCAGCCTGGCGAACTCCTCGGGCATCGATCGCGGACGCAGCGCCGGGCTCGGCTCGGCGGCGGCATCGGCCATGCCTCCGACCAGCTCGGCGAGCGCGGCGCGCGAGTCGACGCTGGGCTGCCAGCCGAGCTCGGCACGCGCGTGCGAGGTGTCCATCAGCGGAACGGCGAAGGCGAGATCGATCCAGCCGGGGTCGACGGGCTGCAGACGCGCCTGCCAGGACACCGCCGTGGCCGCCCGCAGCACCGGGCGTGGCAGGTGCACCGCACGTGCGCCGAGAGCCTCGGCGATGTCGTCGCGGGTTATCGGTGGGTCGGCGGCGAGGTTGAACGCGCCGGTCGCCTTCTGCTCCAGGACCCGTACGACCGCGTCGGCGACGTCGTCGGTGTGCACCACCTGCAGCGCGAGGGAGCGGTCGACAGGGAGCACTGGTACGTGCCGCAGCAGCGCGGCGGGCACGTAGCCCGGCACGCCGTAGCGCAGCAGAGCGCTGCCGGCGGCGCGCTGGATGACCAGGGCCGGACGCAGCCGCGCGATCGCCATACCGCCCGGATGCGCGCGCTCGTACTCGTCGAGGAGGCGTTCGGCGGCGACCTTCTGCCGGCTGTAGGCCGACGACCCGATGCCTGCAGTCGGCCAGGTCTCCGACACCGGGTCGTCGGGACCCGGCGAGTACGCGCCAAGCGACGACATGTGCACGAGGTGCGGTACGCCGGCCGCGTCCGCGGCTGTCAGCACCGATCGGGTGCCGTCGATGCCGACCCGGTCCAGGTAGTTGGTGTCGTGCGAAGGCTGGAACCCCCACGCGAGGTGCACGACGGCATCGGCACCGCTGAGCACCGGCGCGAGCCGGCCTCCGGCGGAGGGGTCGGCGAGGTCGATGCAGACCCACTCGACGGCGTCGTACGGCTCGTCGTCCCCAGGCGGGCGGCGGCACACGCCGACGATGTCGTGCGGCGTCGCAGCGGTGGTGAGCCGCCGCAGCAGAGCCGTCCCGATGTTGCCGCTGGCACCAGTGATGACGATCCGCACAGTGCCTCCTCGTCGTCTCCGTCCGGTGGACCAACGCTACGTTCGGGACCGGTGTCGCGCGACCGCAACGGGACCACCCCTACGCTGCCATCCATGACGACCCGCCCGGACCGGACCCCTTGGGTGCCCATCGTCCTCGACGTCGCCGCCAAGGCGGGGCTCATCGTGCTGCTGATCGTCGCCACCGTGTACCCCGACGTCGGCGGCGTGCGCGGCAAGGGCATGGGTGTGCGGGCGGTGGCTTACCCGATCGGTGCTTTCATCGTGCCGATCGTGTGGTGGCTGTGGTTGCGGCGGCGACGGACGGCGTACCCCTGGTGGGGGGACGTGCTCATCACCTTGCCGTGGTTCACCGACACCCTCGGCAATCGCCTCAACCTGTTCGACACCCTCGTCTCCTTCGACGACTGGATGCACTACGTGAACTGGATCTTCCTGACCGCCGGCGCGCTGGTGCTGACGACCAGCACGGCAGCCTGGTGGCCGCTGCTGGAGCGGGCGCTCGCGTTCGGCGTGACCGCGGCGCTGGGGTGGGAGCTCGGCGAGTACGTCGCGTTCATCCGGTTCTCTCCCGAGCTCGTGACTGCCTACACCGACACCTTGGGTGACATGGCGTTGGGCACACTCGGCTCGGTGACGGCCGCGGTCGCGCTGTGGCTGTTGCGGCGACGTGCGGAGCCCTCACCGCACCGGTAGGTCGCAGCTTGTCACCGGCCGCCGCCGGGCAGGTCGGGACGCGGGCCGGTGGACGCCGTGCGGGCGACCTCGAAACGCCCGACATCGATGACGCCGCGATCCCGTCCACACCGCATCCGCTTCGGCTGCTTGGCATTGACGCCCTCGCCTCCGCCAAGCCTGTCGTGACGGCGCTGGGAAGCGTTGTCGGATTGGTGGCTGCGAGCGCATCGTTGTCCGCACTGCGCGAGAGACGGGAGCGTTCCGGAGACGAAGCCGAAGGCGGGTCACAGTGAAACTGAGGACGATCGCGTACTTCGGAGTCGGCTACATCCTCGGATCCAGAGCAGGACGTGAGCGGTATGGGCAGATTTCGGAACTGGCGCAGCGAGCGTCGGATCGCCTCGAGGGATACGTCGCCGAACGTACGGACGGTGCCGCCTCCAGCCAGAGCCCCAGCAACGGCACTCGTCCCTAGCGCCCAAGCCGAGCTCTCGGACGGCGTCGTCGTCGACGCCCACGTCCGCGGCCGGCTGCTCGGGATCAACCTCCTCTACCTGCAAGCGCGGGTGAACATCGCGCCGGCGGTGATGCTCGGGTCGACGGCCGCGCTGCCACCTGAACGGTCCCCAGCCGGCCTACGGCTCATGGGGGTGGCGAGCATCGCCCGAGCGTCGGCGCGCCGTCAACCGGCTACGTACCTGGTCGCGAGCTGGCCGAGGCCGACCGGTTGCTCGACGATGCAGAGCACCGGCTGACCGGTGCTCGCCAGTGCTTGGGCGAGCGCTGAGGCGCGGTCGGGTCAAAGCCGCAGGTATTGGCGCAGGAAGTCGACCTGCAGCAGCGCAAGATTCTCCGCGACGACCTCCTGCGAGGCCATGTGCGTGACACCGGTCAGAGGCAGTACGTGGTGGGGGCGCCCCGCCGCCAGCAGGGCCGAGGACAGCCGCAAGGTGTGGGCGACGACGACGTTGTCGTCGGCCATCCCGTGGATGATCATCAGCGGCCGGTTGACACCGTCGATCGTCTCTGCGTCGACGAGCAGAGAGTTGGCGTCGTACACCGCCGGCTGCTCGTCGGGGTGGCCGAGGTAGCGCTCGGTGTAGAACGTGTCGTAGAGGCGCATCTCGGTGACCGGTGCGCCGGCGACAGCCGCGTGGAAGACGTCGGGGCGGCGCAGCACGGCAAGTGCCGCGAGGTAGCCGCCGTACGACCACCCGGTGATGCCGACCCGGTCCGTGTCGACGTCGTCCGGGTACGCCGCGGCGACGGCGTCGAGTGCGTCCACCTGGTCCATCAGTGTCACGCCGGCGAAGTTGTCGCGGACAGCGCGCTCCCAGTCATGGCCGCGCGCCGGCGTGCCGCGCCCGTCGGCCACCACGACGCAGAATCCTTGGTCGGCGAGCCACTGCGGCTGCAGGAACGCCCGCGCCGAGGCGAGCACGCGCTGTGCGTGGGGGCCGCCGTACGGGTCCATCAGCACCGGTAGCCGACTGGACCCGGGGACGTGGCCGCGCGGGAAGAGCACGGCGGTACGTACGTCGTGCTCACCAGCACGCAGCAGGCGCGTGCTCGGTACGAAGCCTGGATCGGCGACCAGGTTGGCGATCTCACCGACCTCGACGTCGCCGTCCCAGACCGTGACCGTCGCGGCCGTCGCGTCGAGCCCGCTACGCGTGATGACGCTGGTGCCAGCCGACGCGGAGCCACTGTTGACGCCCGGACCATCAGTGAGCTCTGATGCCTCGCCGTCCCAGCTGACGTGGATGATGTGCACCTCCGTCGGCTCGACCGACGCTGACACCAGGACGCCCGTGTCGTCGGTGCCCAGGACGCCGCGTACGTGCAGGCCCACCGGGCTGATCGGGGTGCCGTCGACGACGACACGTTTGGTGTCGTCGCTGTCCTCGCAGGTCACCAACCGCCCCCCGGGGCCGTAGGCCGGTACGCCGACGACCAGGTCGACCCACACGTCGTCGGTCTGCGTCCGCACGACCCGCGTTGCAGCGTCGTCGACGTCGAACGCGAGCACCTCTGCGCGCCTCTGGTCTCGTGACATCACCTGCACCAGCGGGGGTCCGTGCGAGGTCCACGAGACGCGAGTCAGGTACGGGTGCACGTCGCGGTTCCAGTTCACGATCGCGCGGTGGCCGTCGAGGCCGACGTGCCACAACGTCACATCGGCGTTCGCGGTGCCGGCGGCTGGGTAGCGGTTGGGGACCGGGGGTGCCGTCGGGTCGGAGGGGTCGGCCAGGTGCCAGATGGCCACCGGGGAGTTGTCGTAGCGCTCTACCAGCAGCGAGCGGCCGTCCGGCGCCCACCAGAAGCCGTTGTAGCGCTCCATCTCCTCGGCGGCCACGAACTCCGCCTGCCCCCACACGACATCGTCGCTGTTCTCACCGTCGGGCTCGACGAGTGCGTGGTCGAGTGCCCCGTCGGCCCCGATCACGCGCAGCGCACCGCCGGAGGCGTACACGACGTGGCGACCGGTCGGGTCGAGCCTAGGGTCGATGACCGAACCGACGCTGGGGAGCGCGGTTGCGCCGCCGGTCGACAGGTCGCTGACCCAGAGGCGCCCGGACAGTGCGAACGTCGCCAGCCGCGCGGCGTCGTCAGTCGCGAAGCCGACGATGCCGCCGCCGGACTCGCGGCTACGCTCACGTCGCGCACGCTCCTGGGCCGACAGCTCCTCGTCGGCGTCGCCGAGCAGCTCGCGTGGGTCGACGAGCAGCCGCTCCTGGCGCGTCGCCACGTCGTACTCCCACAGGCACCCGGTCCGCGAGGTGCCGGACGGGGTGCGCACGAAGTGCACGCGCGTGCCGTCCCCGCTGATGCGGACGTTTCGCGGTACGCCGAGGGTGAACCGCTGCGTACGCGCGGACAACCGGGGGAAGGAGATCTGCGCAGTGAAGTCGTCGGGTGCACTCATGTCGAGCACTCTAGGGTGGGGACTGTCGGCGCTCGTATCCTGTGCCCATGACGCTCGCCGCGGCAGACCGCCGCCTCCTCCTGGTCCACGCCCATCCCGACGACGAGACGATAGGCACCGGCGCGTCGATGGCGAAGTACGTGGCCGAGGGCTGTGCGGTGACGCTGGTGACGTGCACCCTCGGCGAGATGGGCGAGGTGCTCGTACCCGGTCTCGCTCACCTTGCCGCCGATGCGGACGACGCGCTCGGGCAGCACCGCGTCGGTGAGCTCGAGGCGGCGATGAAGGCGCTCGGCGTCACCGACCACCGTTTTCTCGGTGCCGCCGGCCGCTACCGCGACACGGGCATGGCGTGGTCGCCGGAGCGCGGCGCCCAGGTGCCCGCCGACGTCGCCGACGACTCGTTCTGGAAGGCGGACCTGCTCGAGGCCGCGACGCTGCTCGTCGAGATCATCCGTGAGGTACGCCCCCAGGTCCTCATCACCTACGACGACTTCGGCGGGTACGGACACCCCGACCACGTGCAGGCGCACCGGGTGGCGACGTACGCCGCCGCGCTCGCCGCCGTGGCGTCCTTCCGACCTGACCTCGGGGACCATTGGGATGTTGCGAAGATCTACTGGACCGCCGTGTCGGCGACCTGGATGCGCGAGGGGCTGCGTCGCCTACGCGACGCGGGAGACACCACCAGCTTCGAGGGAATGGACCCCGACGGCACGTTGCCGCCGATGGTGGTCGAGGACGCAGCCCTGTCCGCTCGGGTCGACGCCGAGGACTTCGCCGACGCCAAGATCGAGGCCATGCGGGCCCACGCGACGCAGATCAGCGTCGACGGCCCGTTCTTCGCGTTGTCCAACAACTTCGGCAACAGGGTGTGGGGCACCGAGTTCTACCGGCTCGCAAGAGGAGCGCCGGGGCCCACCGATCCCGGGACGAGCCTGGAGGACGACCTGTTCGCCGGGCTCGACTGAGGTGTCACCGCTCCCGCGGGTGTTGCTGCGCGCCGGCCTCGTGCTGCTCGGCGTCCTGCTCGCCCTCCTGTGCCTCATCGCCTACCGCCAGGCGTGGTACGTCGCCGGCGTGCTGCTGCCGTGGGGGCTCGCGTTGGCCCTGCTGGCGACGTACGCAACGGTCCGCGCCGCGGCGTACCCCGACGGCCCGGCCGCCGGAGCGATGGCCTGCGGCGCCGGCTGGGTCGTGACGATGATCGTGCTCTTTCGACCCCGCGACGAGGGCGACTACCTGCTCGCCGCGGACGTTCGCGGATACGGGTTGCTCCTCGGTGGCATGCTCGTCGTGACGGCCGCGGTGGTGCGGGCGATCGGGGCTCCGGCCGTACACCGCCTAGGCTGTGACGATGCATCAGCCCGTCGATGACGCCGCCTTCCGGCAGGTGCTCGGCAGGTTCACCAGTGGCGTGACAGTGGTCTCCACCGTCCAGGGCGGCGTCGACCACGCGCTGACCGCGAGTGCCTTCTGCTCGGTGTCGCTCGACCCACGGCTCGTGCTGGTCGCCGTCGACCGCAGGAACCGCTTCCACGACGCCGTCCTGGCTGCGGGCACCTGGGGCGTATCCGTGCTGGAGCAGCGGGCCCGCGATGCTGCGACCTGGTTCGCGACCCGCGGGCGGCCGCTGGAGGGCCAGTTCGACGCGTACTCCCACCACCGCGGTGCCCGTACCGGTTGTGCCTTGCTGTCCGACGCGCTCGGCTGGCTCGAGTGCCGGACGTGGCAGACCTACGGCGGCGGCGACCACACGCTCGTCGTCGGCGAGGTGGTCTTCGCCCAGGCGAGCGATGACGCGGACGAGCCGTTGCTGTATTACCGTTCTCACTACGGATCGTTGGTCCGGTCGACCGCTAGCGAGAAGAACCCGGATCCTGCAGACAGATGACACCAGAGACTCCTGTGCACCCGGACGAGCGCGACCGGACCCGCGATCGTCGTGGGGTCCGCCTCGCACTCGGCGGCGTCGTGCTGCTCTTCGTCGGCCTGTACCTCGCCGGCCACTTCCTGATCGGCGACCGGCTGCCGGTCGGCACCCGGGTCGAGGGCATCAGCATCGGTGCGATGACGCCGGAGGATGCCACGGCCACACTCGACGAACGCCTCGGAGAGCGCGCGGCCGACCCGATCACCCTGGTCAGCAACAAGCAGACGTTCGAGATCCTGGCGGAGGAGGCGGGGTTGTCCTACGACGCGGCCGAGACAGTCGAGAACGCCGGCGGCGGCAGCACGTGGAACCCCTGGCAGATGCTCCAGGTGGTGATCGGCAACCAGAGCGTCGAGGCGGTCGTCGCCACCGACGCCGACGCCCTTCGCCGCGCGGTGGCCAAGATCGCCACCGCCGTCGACAAGCCTGCCGTCGAGCCCCAGATCACCTTCGCGGGCACCGAGCCGGTCGTACGCGAACCACGATCGGGTACGGCCGTGGACACCGCCGCCACCGAGCAGCTCATCACCGAGCGCTACCTGGGCAACCGCGGCGCCACCATGGTGCCGGTGAGCGACGTCGACCCCAAGGTGGGCGACGGGGCGCTCAAGGCGACCCTGCGAGACTTCGCCAGGCCGGCGGTGTCGGGTCCGGTCGACATCGCCGTCGGCAACGACATGCTGACGTTGGCCGTGGCTGACTTCACTCCGGCGCTGACGGTGTCCGTCGAGGGCGGCGAGCTCGTACCGACTGTTGACGCCGAGAAGCTCGACAAACCCCTCAACCGTGCCGTGGCGGAGAGCGGGGGGCTCGGCGACGAGGCGCGGGACGCGACGGTCCGGCTCGCACAAGGCCGCCCGGTCGTCGTTCCCGCTCAAGCCGGTGTCGACATCTCGACCGACGACGTCGCCGAGGGGCTCCTGCCCGCCCTCACCAAGTCCGGGGCGGATCGGGCCGTCGACATCGACCCCCAGCGGGTGGCGCCCGACGTCACCACCAAGGACGCCCGACAGCTCGGCATCACCGAGAAGGTCAGCACGTTCACCACGCGCTTCCCGTACGCGGAGTACCGCAACATCAACCAGGGCCGCGCGGCCGAGCTGATCAACGGCACCGTCCTCGCACCCGGCGACACGTTCAGCTTCAACGGCACGGTGGGCGAGCGCACCAAGGCCAACGGCTTCACGGTCGGCACGATCATCGCCGACGGGGTGTTCCGCGAGGAGCTCGGCGGCGGCGTCTCGCAGGTGGCGACGACGACGTACAACGCCGCCTTCTTCGCCGGGCTGGAGGACATCGAGCACAACCCGCACAGCTTCTACATCGACCGCTACCCCGTCGGCCGCGAGGCCACCGTCGCCTGGCCGGACGTCGACCTGCAGGTCGGCAACGACACCGAGTACGGCGTGCTGATCGAGGCCAAGGTCACCCCGAGCACGCCCAGCAGCGAGGGCGTGATGACGGTCAGCATGTGGAGCACCAAGACCTGGACCATCGAGGCCGGGGTGTCCGACAGGTCCAACAGCCGGGCGCCCGGTCTGATCTACGACGCCTCGGACCGGTGCGTGCCGCAGACCGGTGTCGCGGGGTTCGACGTCACCGTCTACCGCACCTTCCTGCGCGGCGGCGAGCAGGTCAGGCGCGAGTCGATCCCGGCGTCGTACGCCGCCGCCGACACCGTCCTGTGCCAGGAAGACCCCAACACTGAGGGTCAGGGCGGCGGGACGAGGTAGCGGTAGTCGTGGTGGTCGACGAAGCCGTACGGCCGGTAGAGCCGCAGGGCTGCGGTGTTGTGCCGCATGGTCTGCAGGTACGCGCTGACCGCGCCGCGGGCGATCGCCCAGGCGAGCGACGCCTCGACGACACGCGTGGCCAGACCACGCCGACGGTGCGTGGCGGCGACCTCGACACAGCCGAGTCCCGCCCAGTCACCGGTCACCGCCACCCGGCCGATCGCCACCAGCTCCCCGGCGTCCTCCAGGCGTACGAAGCCGACGACGGGGCAGCCTTCGAGCACGGCCCGGGCAACGCCGGGGTCGACGTCACCGGCTCGGCCGTACAGTGCGAGCCAGTCGTCAGTGACGCTGTCGACGACAATCCCGCGTGGGTCGTCCGGGAGGTTGCTCGTCGGGTCGAGGTCGGCCACCTGGACGACGGCGCCCGGGTGGCTGCCTCCCGCGGCGACCCAGCCATGGTCGAGGCACCACCGTTCGCCGGGTGACCCGACGACGGCCTGCGCCTTGGGTGGCAGGCCTCGGGCCTGGTAGAACGCGACGACCTCGGCCAGCGCCTCAGCGGCGGGTCGGCCCGGCTCGCCGTGCAGTGCCGCGGAGTTGGCGCGGCCGGTGAAGCCGCCCGCGGCTCGCAGCTCCCAGTCACCGACCCGGCCGGCCTCGTGCGGTGGCCAGCCCCGCGTGCAGATTCGGGTCAGCGTGTCGGCGTCGACGGACCGGGCCGGGCGGGTACGCCGACGGCCAGCGCCGTCGGGGACCTGCTTCAACGTGACGACGTCGGCCATGGCCACGTCGACGAGCTCGCCGTCGCGCCGCTCGACCCGCAGCACCTCGCCGGTACGTGCCACCACCCGGCCGACGACGTCGGTCATCGCCGGACCGCCAGAGGGCCCGGCACGGCCACGCAGGAGCCGTCGCACGACGACGCGGGTGCCGACCGCCACAGTCGTCGTGTCCACGTCGCCTCCGTCGCCGGTGCCCCACCAGTCGTACCAGCAGACGGACCCGGACCGGCCGTCCACGCCTCAGGGCGCGATACTACTGTCAGGGACGACATACTCGGCCCTCGACAACCAAGGAGGACGATCGTGACGTACGTCATCGCGCAGCCATGCGTGGACGTGAAGGACAGGGGATGTATCGACGAATGCCCCGTCGACTGCATCTACGAGGGCAAGCGCATGCTCTACATCCAGCCCGATGAGTGTGTCGACTGCGGTGCTTGCGAACCGGTCTGTCCCGTCGAGGCGATCTTCTACGAGGACGACACTCCCGAGGAGTGGAAGGACTACTACACCGCCAACGTCGACTTCTTCGACGACGTGGGCTCGCCCGGCGGTGCCGCCAAGGTCGGCGTGATCGACAAGGACCACCCGATCATCGCGGCGTTGCCGCCGCAGAACCAGGAGTGACCCCACCGGCGCCGCCGCGCGCGGTCTCGGCGCGGTTGCCCGACTTTCCCTGGGACTCCCTCGCCGACCACCGGCGGACAGCGCAGACGCACCCCGACGGCATCGTCGACCTCTCCGTCGGCACCCCGATCGACCCGACGCCCAGCGTGGTCCGGCACGCACTGGCCGCCGCCACTGACTCACCCGGCTACCCCGCGACCATCGGTACGCCGGCACTGCGGGAGGCGTACGTCGGTTGGCTCGCCCGGCGCTTCGACGTCCAGGGCGTCGACGCCACGGACGTGCTGGCGACCATCGGTTCGAAGGAGCTCATCAGCAGCCTCGCTCTGCACCTCGGTCTCGGCCCGGGCGACGCCGTCGTGATCCCGCAGATCGCCTACCCGACGTACGAGGTCGGTGCGCGACTGGCCGGCTGCGACGTCATCGTCAGTGACTCGACCACCGCGCTCGGGCCGCAGGCGCCCGCCCTGCTGTGGCTCAACTCCCCCGCCAACCCGACCGGGCGTGTCCTGCCCACCGCGCACCTGGCCAAGGTGGTGGCGTGGGCACGCGAGCGCGGCACCCTCGTCGTCTGCGACGAGTGCTATCTCGAGAGCTCCTGGGAGGGCGGACGCCCGGTGTCGGTCTTGCACGACTCCGTCAACGGTGGATCGCTGGAGGGGGTGCTCGCCGTCCACTCCCTGTCCAAGAGGTCGAACATCGCCGGCTACCGCGCCGGGTTCGCCGCCGGAGACCCGCAGGTGGTCACCGAGCTGCTGGCGGTGCGCAAGAACCTCGGCCTGATGATGCCCGGCCCTCAACAGGCCGCGTGCGTCGCCGCCCTCGACGACGACCTGCACGTCGACGAGCAGCGGGCACTGTACGCGCGCCGGCGCGCAATGCTGCGCGAGGCGCTGGAGGGTGCCGGCTTCCGGATAGAGCACTCGGCAGGTTCGCTGTACCTCTGGGTCACCCGCGACGAGCCGTGCCGCGACACCGTCGCCTGGTTCGCCGAGCGCGGCATCCTCGTTGCTCCCGGCGACTTCTACGGCGCAGCGGGCGCACAGCACGTGCGGATCACCTTCACCGCGACCGATGAACGTTTAGCCGCCGGCTGCGCCCGGCTCGCATGAGTACCAACCCTCCTGCGGGAGTCTTCTCGGTCGGGGCCGCCGTCTCGTACGGCTGGAACCGGTTCAAGGCGAACACGGTGCAGTGGGTGCTCATCATGCTCGTCATCGTCGTCATCTCGGTGACCGTCGACTTCGCCTTCGGCGGGCTCGACTACGCCTCGGACGATGCCGACGCCGACGCGAGCCTCGCCGTCACCTTCACCCTTGCCGGCGTTGGCAGCGCCCTGGCCACTGCAGTGATCAACTCCCTGTTGCAGGCCGCCGTCTTGCGCGGCTCGCTCGACGAGACGTTCGGGCGCAAGGCGTCCTTCGAGTCGGTCCTGCGGCTCGGCAACATCGTCGACGTGGTGCTGGCCGGTCTCCTCACCACCGTGCTGACGCTGATCGGGCTGCTCCTGTTCGTCCTGCCGGGCATCGTCTTCGCGTTCGTGTCCTGGTTCACCTTGATGTTCGTCCTCGACAAGCAGCAGAGCCCCGTCACGGCGGTGATGTCGAGCGTCACCCTGGTGTCGGCGAGCATCGGCCCGTGCCTGTTGCTGGCCCTCGCCTCGATCGGCATCATCATCCTCGGTTTCCTCGCCTGCGGGGTCGGCGTGCTCGCGGCGTTGCCGGTGGTCTCGATCGCGTCGGCGTACGCGTACCGCGCGCTGCAGGGCGAAGGCGCCGCCTGAGACGCGTCGTCAGGTTTCGGGGTAGTCCTCGGCGCTGACATGTTCGGCCCACTCGGCCGCGGCGCCTGCTTCGTCTGTCTCCTGGACCGCCAGATGAGTCATGAACGTCTCCGGTCCGGCGCCGTGCCAGTGCCATTCGCCGGGCTCGATCCACACCGTGTCACCCGCACGGATCGGCTGTACTCGATCGCCTCTGCGTTGCACCAGTCCCGCGCCCTCGGTGATGTACAGGGCCTGGCCGACGGGGTGTCGGTGCCAGGCCGTGCGGGCACCAGGTGTGAAGTGCACGCTGAGGACGCGAAGTCGGCTCTGTGATGCTGGTGGTGGGACCATGATCTCGTCGAGCCAGACAGCACCGGTGAACCACTCCTCGGGGCCACGCTGAGACGGCGGCCGGTCCGTGGTTATCTGCATCGAGTCTCCACCTTCGGTTTCGCGCATTCGGATCGAGAGTAGGGGAGCCACCGTCGATCGTCGACCCCCTGGGCGCCTGCGGCGTCCGTCGATCCACTCCACCTGTCGTAGCGTCACTTCTCCTGGGTTGCGACGTCGGTGCAGTGACGCTGTACCAGGAGAACCTGGTACGGCTGTGGTTGGAGGGTGGTGCCGGGGCGGCGAGCGCGACCCCGGCGGTCAGGCGACGTCGACGTGGACGTGGTCGCGGTGACGTAGTATCTCGGAGGCGCCGGCACGCGCAGGCGGGTCGTACTCGCGCCAGCCCGACGATGAACGCTGCGCTGTCCAGATCCGGTCGTCGAAGATCACCGTCTGCACCTTGAGCCGTGGGGCGTTGGCCACCAGGTACTGCGCGAGTGCCCACCCGTTGGTCAACGAGGAGTCCGAGACGGGCTTGAAGAAGAAGTCGATGGCGCGCCCGTCGTAGTGCGCGGAGCCTGGGCTGTGTCCGGAGTCGACGCCGCCCGGTGCGTAACCGCCGCTCGGCACCGCCCCGAAGCTCGCTTGCACGTCCGCGCGCACCTGGTCCGCGGTGACCGTGAGACCACTGGAGACGATCTCTTGGTCACCTTCGGCAGGCGGGTCCACCTGGCACGTGAATGCCGCCGGACTGTTCCCGCTCAGCGCGGAGGCGAGGACCCGGGCGTAAGGCTCGTGCTCGGCATAGGCGTCGCCGTACGCAGAGCGCTGAACGGCCTGTGCCGCCTCGGTGACCTCCATCGTGGCGTAGCCGTCGACCTGCTCGAGCGTCTGCAGGAACTTGTCGACCGCGTAGCGCGGGTCCTGAACCTGCGCAGGGGTACCCCAGTCCTGCGACGGGCGCTGCTGGAACAGGCCCAGCGAGTCACGGTCGCCGTAGTCGAGGTTGCGGATCTTGGACTCCTGGTACGCCGTGGCGATCCCGATCGTCGTCGCGCGGGCGGGCATACCGCGCTTCACCGCGGTCGCCGCGATCAGCGACGCGTACCGTGCCTGCGCCAGGTCGACCTCGACCAGGTCGCCGTCGACCTCGGCGCTGCAGAACTCACCGCGCGAGCCGGTGAGTGTCTCCGAGCCGCGTACGACCAGGACCGCGACCACGACCACGACTACACACCCCAGCAGCACCAGAAGCTTGCGGGCCATCAGTTGGCGTGCAGAGCGCTGTTGAGCGTCACCGTGGCGACGCCGCTGCGTGGACGCGCCTCGATGGCGCCGCTCTCGCTGTTGGTCCAGAACTGCAGCCCGTCCTGACCCGACAGCTCAAGAGCCTTGACCACCCGTCCGTCCGGCAACGTGACCTTGGTGCCGGCGGTGACGTAACACCCGGCCGCCACCACGCAGCCGTCGCCGAGCGAGATCCCGATCCCGGCGTTCGCACCGACCAGGCAGTTGGCCCCGATCCCGATCACCTGCTTGCCGCCTCCGGACAGCGTTCCCATGATCGACGCACCCCCGCCGACGTCGGAACCGTCACCGACCACCACACCGGCAGAGATCCGCCCCTCGATCATCGCGTGCCCGAGCGTACCCGCGTTGAAGTTGACGAACCCTTCGTGCATCACGGTGGTGCCTTCGGCCAGGTGCGCGCCCAGGCGTACGCGGTCGGCGTCGCCGATGCGGACGCCGGTCGGGACCACGTAGTCGGTCATCCGCGGGAACTTGTCGACACTCATCACCTGCACGTGCTGGCCGGTGGCGCGGGCGCGTGCGCGGGTGGCCTCGAAGCCGTCCACCGCACACGGCCCGAGCGAGGTCCAGGCGACATTGGCGAGCAAGGCGAAGACTCCGTCGAGGTTCTGTCCGTGCGGGCGGACCAGACGGTGCGAGAGCAGATGCAGTCGCAGGTACGCGTCGTAGGCGTCCCCCGGCGGTGCGGACAGGTCGCTGACCAGCGTGCGTACCACGACCTTGCGGACCTCGCGGATGTCATCGGCGGCTTCCAGCGCGGTCAACGAGGCCGGGGCAATCGCGGCGACCGGACCCAGAACGGGCTCGGGGTACCACACGTCGAGCACGGTGCCGTCCGCCGTCACCGTGGCGAGCCCGTAGGCCGAGGCGTCGGGTGCGGGATCTGCGGTCATGGGACAACGGTATCGAGGTACGACAACCGGGCGATGTGCGAGTAAACCCGAGCGTGCCTATTGTCGACACGGCAGCCGCGGCTGCCGCCACGACCGAGAGGAACCACTGATGCCCGAGCTCACCGTCGGCTCCGACCGCAACAACCCTGTCGACATCCACTACGAGGACCACGGGACAGGTGCTCCGGTGGTGCTCATCCACGGCTGGCCGCTCAGCGGCCGGTCCTGGGAGCACCAGGTGCCCGCGCTGGTCGACGCCGGTTACCGGGTGATCACCTACGACCGCCGCGGCTTCGGGGCGTCGTCGCAGCCGTGGGGTGGCTACGACTACGACACGTTCGCGGCCGACCTCAGGGCCCTGCTGGAGCACCTCGACGTCAGCGGGGCAACGCTGGTGGGGTTTTCCATGGGTGGCGGTGAGGTGGCCCGCTACCTCGGTACGTACGGCGCGGGGAGGGTGTCGAAGGCGGTGCTGGCCGCCGCGGTGCCGCCGTACCTGTACCGGAGCGACGACAACCCCGACGGCGGACTGGACGACGACACGATCGGCGCTTTCGAGGCCGGCGTGACGGGGGACAGGATCGCGTTCCTGGAGGAGTTCACCAAGGGATTCTTCAACGTCGGTGACGGCGAGGCGCGGATCAGTGAGCCGAACCGGCTCTACCACCGGGCCATCGCCGAGTTCGCCTCACCCAAGGGCACGTTGGACTGCATCGCCGCCTTCGGTCGTACCGACTTCCGCGGGGATCTCGAGGCGATGAGCGATGCTGAGATACCGACGCTGGTGATCCACGGGGACGCCGATGCGATCGTGCCGTTCGAGGTCAGCGGCAAGCGCGCGCACGAGAGCATCGACGACGCCGAGCTGGTGCTCGTGCAAGGAGCGCCGCACGGCCTCAACGCGACGCACGCCCGAGAGTTCAACGCGGCCCTCCTGGCCTTCTTGGCGAAGTAGGGGACGACCATGGCGCTCGCGCGGTACAAGGACCTGTGTGTCGACGTCGTCGATGAGGCGATGATGACGCCGTTCTGGGCGCAGGTGCTTGGCCTCGACGTACGCGTCCACGACGACGGCGACGCCCAGCTAGTCGGACCGACGCCGCAGCACGGCGTCTGGCTCAACGCGGTGCCAGAGCCCCACACCGTCAAGCAGCGCGTACACCTGGACGTCCACGCGTTGTCGGTCGGCGACGTCGCGGCACTCGGCGCCAGCGTGCTCCCGGACTGGGGGCCGTTCCCGTGGACCGTCATGGCCGACCCCGAGGGCGGGGAGCTCTGTGTGTTCGAGCGGGACGAGGTGCCGATGTACCGCTTGTACGAGATCGGGATCGACGCGGTCGACGCCGAGGCGATTGGCCGATGGTGGGCGGACGTGCTGGGCACCGAGGCGGTGGTCGACGACGACCACGACACGTCGTTCGCCGTACCTGGTGCACCGTTCGACGGCTTCGTCTTCGGCGCCGTGGCCGAGCCGAAGACGATCAAGAATCGCATCCACTTCGATGTCGACGTCGCGCCCGGCGGCATCGAGGCGCTCGCGGCCGCCGGTGCGTCCGTCCTGCGCCGTCCCGACGAGCAGATCTCCTGGACCGTGATGGCCGACCCCGAGGGCAACGAGTTCTGTGCCTTCGTCACCGGCGACTGAGCCGCGTAGGAGCCGAGGACGATCGCGTGAGCCGCAGGGCCGCACCGCAGGAGCCGGGTACGCAACCGTCCGTACCGGCCCGGCCGAGCGTTGCGCGGCTGCGCGATGCGGTGCAGGAGTGTCGCGGTTGCGAGCTGTACGAGGACGCCACCCAGGCGGTCATAGGCGCCGGCCCGGCACGTGCGCGGGTGATGGTGGTGGGGAGCAGCCCGGTGACTCCGAGGACCGCGCCGGCGAGCCCTTCGTCGGGCCGGCAGGCAAGCTGCCGACAAGGCGCTCATCGCCGCGGGACTGTCGCCGGACTCGCTCTGGCGCACGAACGCTGTCAAGCACTTCCGGTTCGAGCAACGCGGCAAGCGCCGCATCCACGCCAAGCCGGGCTCCGAGCACGTACGGGCATGCCGGCCGTGGTAGCTGAGGCAGGAGAGCAGGTGCGCGGACTATCGCGGTGGGCAGGCTGCCTGAGCGCTGTCGTGCTGCTGCTCAGCGTGGGATGTGGCGACGACCGGGCCGAGCCGGCGCCGACCAACGCCGACATGCTCGCCGGGGCGGTCGGGTTCGGCGAGGGCGCGACACCGACTACGGGTCGCACAAGGTGAACGAGCTCGTCGACCCGCTCGACCTGGCCGAGGCACGTGAGGCCGGACTGCGTACGGCGACGTCGGAGCGGGTGGTCGCCGCGGTGATCTCTGAGTGTGCCCGCGATGGACAGGCCACGACCTGCCCAGCTCCGGCTGGTCGGCGCTGCTGTCCGACGGGTCGCAGGTCACGAGCACCGTCCCTCCGGCGCCGGCGACGGAGGGAGCACCGAGCATCGATGCGTCACGCCGCGTCGCCGCGGGCAAATGTGCCTACGCCCGCGTGCTCTTCGTGGTCACCGAAGCCGATCAGGTCGACGGGTTCCACTACGAGAGTGACGGTGCGCGTACTGCCACCTGGCGCGAGTCGGTCGGCACCACCGGCCTGCCCTGATCGACAGCGGTCGAGGTCAGCGGTCGGTCAATCCCCGCAGCACGTACGCGGCGACCGCGCCGTAGGCCACGTGCGGGCCCACGTCGCTCAGCCAGTCCGCCGTCGACCAGGTACGCGGGTCCGCCACGCCCAGCACGGTCATCGGACCGTTGCCGGCCATCAGCGCGCCAGCCGAGGCGGCCAGCGTGGTGCCCACCGGACCAGAACGCCAGCCGGCCGAGCGCGCCAGGCCCAGCGCCACCCCGACACCGACGCCCGCCGCCAGTCCTCCCAGTGGACCCAGGCCGGCGACCCGGTTGGCGCGGGTCTGCTCATCACCGGGGATGGGCACCCCCGCCTTCTGGGACAACGTCTCGATGGTGTCCTCCGGCGTGCTGCTGACCGGCCTTCCCCGTACGACCATGTCGATGTAGGTGACGGCGTTGAGTGCGGTGGTGGCCGCAGCCCCCGCGGCGGCGCCGGCCAGGATCCCACTTGTCATGCGGATGCGCTCCTCTGAGTCAGGCCGGGTGGCCGATGGCGTCCAGGGTCAGCGAAGCAGCCTGCGCCGGCTGGTCCCAGGTCGGGAAGTGGCCGCAGCTGTCGAACCAGTGCAGCGTGGCGTCGGGGAACAGCTCGATGGCGCGGTGGGCCTGCCTGGGCGGGGTGACCCTGTCCTGGCGTCCCCAGCCGATCACGACGCGGCAGCTGAGCGTGCCGGCCGGTGCGCCGGCCTGCCTGGGGCCGCGGACGAGTGAGGTGAGCGCGTCGTCGAAGCTCGCCGAGGCGATGAAGCCCTCGAGCTCGGTGAGCACGAGATCGGCCGGCAGACGCCACGGGTGTGCGGAGAACTGCGCCAGCAACGCCGTACGCCCGGCGGCGCTGCGCGTGATGGCCGGGAGCGCTGGCCCGAGGACGCGGAGCAGAGCCGTCGATGCCCTGATGGATGCGTTGAAGAACGTGACCTCGCCATCGGTCCAGAAACCGCCCGGGTCCAGGGCGACGACCGTGCCGCGATGTCCGCGGCGAGCCAACTCCAGCACGATCCGGGCGCCCATGGAGCTGCCGACGATGTCCACGTCCGCCAGGCCCTCGGCGTCGACGAACTCCTCGACCGCGTCGGTCAGGGCAGCGATCGTGACCTCGGTGGACAGCGGCGGCGTCTCGCCGAACCCTGGCAGGTCCACCGCGACGACCTCACGCTCTGCCGCCAGCGCCGGCAGGACGAGGTCCCAGGTGTGGTGGGTCGAGCCCAGCCCGTGCACGAGCAGCAGCGGCTCGCCCGATCCCTGTCGTACCGAATGCATGGAGTCTCCCTCGGGCGCTCTGAGAGTGTCAGGATAGAAGGTACGCGCACCTGCGGGAGCACGCTCGACCGGAGGCAGTGGTGGAATGGGCCATGGCCACCTTGGACTTGGCACAAGACGTCGTCTCGTTGACCGCCGCACTCGTTGACATCGAGTCGGTCAGCACCGGGGAGCAGGAGATTGCTGACAGCGTCGAGGCAGCGTTGGCGGCTCTCAGCCACCTCGATGTTGTCCGCTTCGGCCACACCATCGTCGCCCGCACTACCCTCGGCCGCGACGAGCGGGTCGTGATCGCGGGCCACCTCGACACCGTGCCGGTCAACGCCAACCTGCCGTCGCGGCTGGACGGCGACCTGCTCTACGGTCTGGGTTCGTGCGACATGAAGGGCGGCGTCGCGGTTGCGCTGAGGCTCGCTGCGACCCTTCCAGCGCCGAGCCGCGACATCACCTTCGTCTTCTACGAAGCCGAGGAGATCGAGGCCCGTCACAACGGACTGGGCCGGCTCGCCCGCGAGCGTCCCGAGCTGCTCGTGGCCGACTTCGCGATCTTGATGGAGCCGTCCGACGCCGTCGTCGAGGCGGGTTGTCAGGGCACGTTGCGGGTCGACGTCACCGTACGCGGTGAGCGGGCCCACAGCGCGCGGGCGTGGATGGGTTCCAACGCCATCCACGCCGTGGCACCGGTCCTGCAGCGACTCGTGGAGTACGTCCCTCGCACGCCGCGGATCGACGGGCTCACCTACCACGAGGGGCTCAACGCGGTCGGGATCAGCGGTGGGGTCGCGGGCAACGTCATCCCCGACGATGCACGCATCAGCATCAACCACCGGTTCGCACCGGACCGGACCCCAGAGCAGGCGATCGCGCACGTCCGCGAGGTCTTCGCCGGGTATGAGGTGAGCGTCACCGACGTCGCGCCGGGTGCGATGCCCGGGCTGGACCGGCCGGCCGCTGCGGCGTTCCTCGCGGCCGTCGGCGGCCGAGCCAACCCGAAGTTCGGCTGGACCGACGTCGCACAGTTCACCGCCCTCGGCGTCCCGGCCGTCAACTTCGGGCCAGGTGACCCGCTGGTGGCGCACAAGCAGGACGAGCACGTACCCCTGGAGCACCTCAGCCGGCTCGAGGACCAGCTCGTCGGCTGGTTGTCGTAGCCTGCGCCCATGACTCCACCTTCGGACCACGCGCCGCCTACCGGCAGCGGACGTGGCGATGTGCCGCCCGAAGCCGATGCCCCGCCCGAGCACCTCGGCGGACCGGTACGGCTACGTCGCGCCCAGGTGCCGGCAGGCACGACCGACCAGCACCTGCTGGACTCGCGCGGATCGGCCGACTGGGTCCACACCGACCCCTGGCGGGTGCTGCGCATCCAGTCCGAGTTCGTCGAGGGGTTCGGCGCCCTCGCCGAGCTCGGCCCGGCGGTCAGCGTCTTCGGCTCTGCGCGCGTCGCGTCCTCCAGCCCGATGTACGCGCTGTCGGAGCTCCTCGGACGCCGGCTGGTGGAGGCGGGGTACGGCGTCATCACCGGCGGCGGTCCGGGAGTCATGGAAGCGGCCAACAAGGGCGCGAGCCAGGCAGGTGGTGTGTCGGTCGGACTGGGCATCGAGCTGCCGTGGGAGACCGGGCTCAACGAGTGGGTCGACGTCGGCATCAACTTCCGCTACTTCTTCGCGCGCAAGACGATGTTCGTCAAGTACGCCAGAGGTTTCGTCGTCATGCCGGGCGGGTTCGGGACCCTGGACGAGCTCTTCGAGGCCATCACGCTCGCGCAGACGCAGAAGGTCACGTCCTTCCCGGTGGTTCTCGTGGGTTCGGCGTTCTGGCAGGGGCTGCTGGACTGGCTGCGCGAAACCGTCCTCGTCGCGGGCAACGTCTCCGAGGTCGACTTCGCCATGATCCACGTGACCGACGACATCGACGAGGCCGTGTCGTACTTCAGCCCCTGAACCCAGCAGGTTCCAGGGTTTCTGGCACGATCAAGTACGTGACCTGGTTCATCGTCATCGCTATCGTCCTCGTCGCCGGTGGTGCGGTCGTGGTGGGAGTCGGCGCGGGCGCACCGATGGCCGCCGTTCAGGACGACCGTCCGGACGTCCTGCCGTTCGACCGTCCACTGGTGGCCAGCGACCTCGACGACGTACGTTTCACCACCACGGTTCGCGGCTACCGGATGGACGAGGTCGACGCGTTGCTGCTGCGGCTCCGCGCGGAGTGGTCCGAGCGCGCAGCCCCCCTACCGCCCGATCTCGCGGACCCCGCCCCGACGGAGACCGACCGTGCTGGGTGACCTCGAGGTCGGGATCGACATCGCGGCGCCGCCGAGGACGGTATGGGAGTACGTGACCGACTGGGAACGCCAGTCGGAGTGGATCCCGCTCACCACCGTGCGCACCGAGGGCAGCACCGTGATCGCGCGAACGGCCCTGGGGCCACTGGGGTTCGACGACCCCATGGAGGTCGCCGCCTGGGAGCCCCCACACCGGTGCGAGCTCGTCCACACCGGCCGGGTCGTGCGCGGCACCGGCGCCTTCACCTGCGCCGCGGCCGGCACCGGGACGAGGTTCGTCTGGTCCGAGCACGTGGCGGTGCCCGGGGGACCGGCCGCGCCGGTGCTCTGGCTGGCGGCCCGACCCGCCCTGCAGCTCGGTTTCGCGCACGCGTTGCGGCGACTGCGGGACCGGCTCGAGTCCGGAGCCGGGCCGGCCCCGGTGTCGTGAGCGGAGTCGTCCGCGGGGACGACGGGCTGCTGCGCTGCCCGTGGGGCGACGGTCCACCACAGATGCGGGCTTACCACGACGAGGAGTGGGGCCGCGCCGCGACCGGGGAGCGTGACCTGTTCGAGCGGGTGACGCTCGAGGCATTCCAGTCGGGCTTGTCGTGGGCCGTCGTGCTGCGCAAGCGCGAGCGATTCCGCGCGGTCTTCGCCGGCTTCGATGCAGCGGTGGTCGCTGCGTTCACCGAGACGAACGTCGACGCGTTGCTGGGGGACCCCGGGATCATCCGCAACCGGGCCAAGATCGAAGCCACCATCACCAATGCGCGCGCGATCGCGCAGATGGACGAACCGCTCGGCGACGTCGTGAGACGCTTCGTCCCCAGCGCTGAGTCCGCGCCGCCGCGTACGGTCGCCGACGTACCGTCCCAGACCGCCGAGTCGCGCGCGCTGGCCGTCGACCTGCGAGGCAGAGGTCTTCGGTTCGTGGGCCCGACGACCGCCTACGCTCTGATGCAGGCGACCGGGATCGTCGATGACCATCTCGCCGATTGTCACGCACGCCGACCGCTGATCGCGCCCATTCCCCGTTGAGATTGACGAGTTTGTTGCGACACGCCGCGCGGCGGCGCCAGAACGTCAATCTCAACGGGGGGTCAGTGGCCATCGAAGGTGGGGGACCGCTTCTCGAGGAAGGCCTCCACGGCGCGGCGATGGTCCACCGACGCCCCGGTCAACGCCATCTTCTGCGCCTCGTGCGCGAGCGACTCGGGCAGGTCGTGCGTCGCGGAGTAGGCGAGCACCCGCTTGATCGAGGCGAGCGCCAGCGTGGGGCCCGAGGCGAGGCGCTGCGCGAGCTCGGCGACGGCGTCCTCGAAGACGTCAGCAGCGACCACCTGATGGGCCAACCCGAGGCTCAGCGCCTCATCAGCCTCGATGGTGCGAGGCAGCATCAACAGCTCCACCGCTTTGGCCCGCCCGACCAGCCGCGGGAGCGTCCACGACACTCCGGAGTCGCACGACAGGGCGATGGCGGCGAAGCCGAGATTGAAGCCGGCGGTGTCGGCGAGGACGCGGAAGTCGCATGCGAAGGCGAGGGACGCACCGGCCCCGGCCGCTACGCCGTTGACGGCCGCGATGACGGGCTTGGGCATCGTCGCGATGGCGGTCACGATCGGGTTGAAGTGTTCCTCGACGGTGTCGGACAGCAAGCGGTCGGGGTCACGCAGGTCGCGAACGTGCTCCTTCAGGTCCTGGCCGGCGCTGAACGCTCGACCCGTCCCGGTGAGCACCACGCAGCGGGCAGAATCATCTGACGCCGCCCGGTGCACGGCGTCGCGCAGCGCGAGCTTCGTCTGCAGGTCGAGGCTGTTCATCGCGTCCGAACGTCGCAGCGTGATCGTTGCGACGTCCGCGTCAACGGTGTAGGTCACGGTGTCGTCCTGGTCGGCCATCCTCAGAGTGTGCCGCACCCGCCGATCGACATGACCAGGGGTCAGCGCCAGGTCAGAGGCGCCGCCGTCACGACACGGTGCCGTCGAAGAGCCCGTGTGACGGCGAGTACCGGTCGAGGGCGACCGGATCGAGGTGGACGCCCAAGCCCGGACCCGACGGCACCGCGAGCATGCCCTCGTCGTCGAGCTCGAACCCGTCGATGGTGAGCTCGTCGATGTAGGCCGAGCCGGTCCTGTACTCGACGAGCTCGGTGTGGGGCAGCGCCGAGGCGAGGTGCAGGTCGGCGGCCAGTCCGACCGCGGTGTTCCAACCGTGCGGGATGAAGCGTGCTCCGAGCTCCTCCGCGAGCCAGGCGACGCGCCGCGACTCACTGAGGCCCCCGCCCTTGGTGGTGTCGGGCTGGACGATGTCGAAGGCGCCTGCGGTGAGGAACCGGGTGAAGTCCTGTCGCCGGGTGAGGACCTCACCGCCGGCGATGGCGACCTTCGACGTGCGGCGAAGCTGCGCGTACCCCTCCAGGTCGTCGGGGCGGAGCGCCTCCTCGAACCAGGCGACGCCGTAGTCACCCAGCATGTCGGCCGTCCGAGCGGCCCACTTGCGGTCTCCGGGCCAGAACGCGTCGGAGCCGCCGGCATCGACGGCGAGGAGGCTGTCGGGGCCCACGGCGTCGCGGGCAGCACGCACCGCGGCCTCGTCGGCTGCCTCGCTGACCCGTCCGAAGTGGCCCCACCCGATCTTGAAGGCACGAAAGCCCACCGAGTAGAGCATCTTGAGATTGTCAGCGAGCGTCGCTGGTTCCTCTATGAGGACCGACGCGTACGGGCGTACGCTCTCGCGGTACCGTCCGCCGAGCAGCAGGCTCACCGGTTGCCCCGTGGCCTGGCCGAGGATGTCCCACACCGCTATGTCGATCCCACTTACGGTGTGGGTGATGGCGCCCCCGCGGCCCAGCCAGAAGGTGTGTTGGTGCATCGTCTGGCTCAGCTTGTCCGGCTCGAGTGCGCTGGCACCGAGGTACACCGGGGCGAGGACGTCCAGCGCAGCGCGTACCAGTTCGTGGCTGGAGAACACGCTCCCGACCCCGACGAGTCCTTCGTCGGTGTGCACCGTGATGAGGGTGTGGATCACGTCGTCAGGCTTGATCTCGTTGGCCCAGCCCCCTTTGGGGGTCGCACCCCGCAGCCCGGCGGCACGGATATCGGTGATCTTCATGGCCACTCATCCTTCTGGGGTAGGTCGACGACGATCGCCTGGTGGGGTTCGAGCCGTGTGTGTGAGCCGGTCCGCTGCCCCTCGATGGCCGCGGAGGTGGAGACGACCACGGTGCCCGCCGACGGCAGCACGACCGTGGTCGGTTCGCCGGTCAGGTTGAGCGCGACCGCCTTGACGTCGCGCTCGCACCGGCGGACGTACGCCAACACCGAACCGTCGCCGTCTGAGCCACCGGGGTCAAGCAGGTCGATCGTGCCCTGGTGGAGCGCTGGACTGGCGACCCGCATCCGGATCAGGCGCTGGTACAACGCGAGATGGGAGGTGGGGCGCTGCTGCTGTGCCACCACGTTGACCGTTGCCCCGACGCGAGAGAGTGGCAGCCACAGCTCCTCCTCCGGTGCAGTCGAGAAGCCGAAGTTGACTCCGTCGTTCCACGGCATCGGGGTACGCGTCGGGTCGCGGGAGACGCCACCCTCGGCGAGTCCGAAGTAGTCGCGCTGGCGTTCGCGAGGCACCGACTGGTCCGCCAGCCCGAGCTCGTCGCCGTACAACAGGCACGGCGTCCCCTGCAGCGTCAGCAGCAGCACCGCCGCCACCTTGGCCTGCTCCGGCCCCAGACGGGTGACCAGCCGGGTACGGTCGTGGTTGCCCAGGGCCAGGACCGGCCACGCGCCCGGCGGAAGGGCGGCGTAGAGCGCGGACAGCTCGCGGCGCAGGTCCGCGGCGGTCCACACGGTCTCCAGGAGCCGGAAGGCGAACGGCAGATGGATGCCGTCGTGGTCCGAACCGAAGTACAGCGCCCAGTCCTGCCACGACATCGCTTCGATCTCGGCGATGGTGACGCGGTCGGGGTAGTCATCGACCACACCGCGGATCTCGGCCAGCGTGGCATGGGTGTCGGGGTGCCGGCGGTCGTGGACGTGCAGCTGGGTGCCGAAGTCGGGGTGCTGCAGGTCGAACGGGTTGTCGTTGCCGCCTTCGGCAAGCGGGTTGTCGCGCAGCTCGGGATCCTTCATCAACATGTGGGCCACGTCGATCCGGAAGCCGTCGGCGCCGCGGTCGAGCCAGAAGCGCAGCACGTTGAAGAGGGCGGCGCGGACCTGCGGGTTGCGCCAGTTGAGGTCGGGCTGCTGCACCAGGTGCGAGTGCAGGTAGTACTGGCCCGTCGTCTCGTCCCACTCCCAGACCGAGCCGCCGGTCTCACTGGTCCAGTTGTTCGGCGGTGAGCCGTCTGCTCGAGGGTCGCGCCAGACGTACCAGTCGCGCTTGTCGTTGGTCAGTGAGGAGCGCGACTCGCAGAACCAGGGATGCTCGTTGCTGGTGTGGTTGGGGATGTAGTCCACGATGATCTTGAGCCCGCGCTCGTGAGCGTGCTTGATCAGGCGGTCGAAGATGGCGAGGCTGCCGAAGACCGGCTCGACGTCGCAGTAGTCCGAGACGTCGAACCCCTGGTCGAGCAGTGGCGAGCGGAAGAACGGGCCACACCAGATGGCGTCAACACCCAGGGTGTGCTTGAGGTAGTCCAAGGAGGAGGTGAGCCCCTCGAGGTCGCCGATCCCGTCGCCGTTGCCGTCGCGGAAGCTGGGCAGGTGGCACTCGTAGAGCACCGCTTCACGCCACCAGGACGAAGCAGGGCTCCGTCGCTCGGTCGACATCTCGGTCGGCTGCATCTGTTGCTTCCTCTCCGGCTGGACGGTGGCGTGGCGGACTCAGCCGGTCGTGCTGCCGGCGAGCATGCCTCGGACGAAGTGCTTCTGCATGGCGATGAACATCGCCATCGGGACGACCATGGAGAGCACGGCAGCAGCAGTGAGGACCTCCCAGCCGTTGCCGCGGGAGGCGACCATGTTGCTCACGGTGACGGTCATGGGCGCGACCTCGCGAAAGCCGCCGAGGAAGATCAAGGCGGTCAGCAGGTCGTTCCAGTTCCAGACGAACTCAAAGATCGCCAGCGACGCCAACGCCGGACGAGAGACCGGCAGCACGATCTGGAAGAAGACCTGGGTGGCGCTGGCGCCGTCCATCGCCGCGGCCTCGAACAGGTCACGGGGGAGCTGGGAGAAGAACTTGTGCAGGAGGTAGATCCCGAACGGCAGGCTGTAGCCCAGGTGCGCGAGCCACAGCCCCAGGAAGCTGCCGGTCAGACCGAGTGAGTTGAAGATCTTGAGCAGCGGCACCAGCGTGATCTGGATCGGGACGATCAGTAGCCCGACCGTCAGCAGCAGCACGCTGTTCCTGAACCGGAATTTCATGCACGCCAGGCCGTACGCGGCGGCGGCGGCGACCGTGACGGTGAGGACCGTCGCTGGCACGGTCGCGGCGAGGCTGTTGAAGAGGCTGAGGCCGAGCCCGTTGTTGTCCAGGGCGTTGGAGTAGTTCTCCAACGTGTAGTCCCCGGGCAGCGCGAACGACTTCCACCACCCGGTCGTGGCAACGGACAGCGCCGGCCTGAACGAGCTGACCGTCAGGCCGACCACAGGTATCAGCCAGATGGCGGCGATCACCAGGACCGTCAGGTGGACCGGGAGGCGCCGCAGCCTGATGCTCGGCACCGCCAGGCGCGACCTGCTCACGCGTTGCAGCACTACGCCTCCTTGTTCTCGAGTCGGAACTGCCGGATGTTGACGAAGATGACCGGGAGCACGGCGAGCATCAGCAGGGTCGCGACGGCGCCCGCCGTACCGTTATCGCGAGCAGTGAAGAGCTCCTTGTACATCACGGTGGCGATCACGTCCGTCCCGTAGTTCCCGTTGGTCATCACGTAGACGATGTCGAAGGTCTTCAGGGCGATCACGGTCATCGCGGTCATGACGACGACGACCGTGGGGATGAGCAGCGGCAGCGTGATCCGGCGGAAGACGTGCCACTCCGACGCGCCGTCGAGGCGAGCAGCCTCGTGCAGCTCGACCGGTACAGATCCCAGGGCCGCGGAGAAGATCACCATCGCGAAGCCGGCCTGGGTCCACAGCATCGCTGCGATGAGGGCCCAGTTGTTGGTCGCTTGGCTGATCAACCACGCGATGGGCTCGGTGTCGGGGACGAGCGTCACCAGAGCGTTCATGGTGCCCGTCTGCTCGGTGATGGGCGGCTGGTAGTCGTACATGAACGTCCAGATCACCCCTGCCGCCACCGGCGAGATCGCGATCGGCAGGAACAGCGTTGCCTTGACCAGCGTGCCGTACCGGACCCGCTCGGCGAGCACGGCAACCAGCAGTCCAAGGAGCGCGGCCAACGAGGGCAGCGCGATGACCCACAGGACCGTGTTGCGCAGGGCGCCCTGGGTGATCTCGTTCGACAACATGTCGGTGTAGTTCTGCATGCCGACGAACGACGACCCGTCCTTGTTGAAAAGGCTCAGGACCACGGTGCTGATGGCGGGAAAGACCAGCAGACACCCGATCACGAAGACGGCGGGGGCGACGAACAGCCACGGCATCACCCGCCGGTTGAGTCGCCGCGGCAACCGGCTGATCAGCCGGTTGCCGAACAGCAGGTATGCCCAGGCGATGACGACGGTCGCGCTGACCGCGAGCAGGACGAGACCGATCCGTTCGGCGATCACAGTTCTCGATCTCCATTCACCTGGACGTCCGAGGTCACGACGTGCTGCTCGCCCTCCTAGTAGGTCTCTTGGCGAGTCTTGTCCAAGGTGGCGAGGATGGTGTCCAGCTGGCTGGGATCTTGCACGTACTCCAACGAACCCTTCCAGAATGCCTCAACGAGCTCCTGCGGCATCAGGGAGTTGCCGAGGGTGTAGGTGCCGCTGGACTTCTGAAGTGTCTCGCTTGCACGCTGCAGGAAGATGTTCTCGTACGCGTCCGGCTCGCTGTTCTTGTTCGGCGACAGCCAGCGACCGGTGGCCGCGACGAGCGACGCCGCCTCGGCAGTGGCGAGATACTTCACCAGTGCCTCGGACTGCTCGTTCTGGACGAACATCGAGACCACTTCACCGGAGATCGACTGGATGCCGGCGAACTCGGTGTTGAAGTCGGGAGCAGCGAAGAAATCCAGATCCTCTCCCGGGACGAGCTTGGGGTTGGTGTCGGTGATGATGCCGCCCATGAAGGTCGCCTGCTGGTGCAGGTAGCAGCCTGGCGGATCCTTGAACATCGGACCCGCGGCCTCGGCGAAGTTGGTGCTGAGAACGGTCGTGGTCCCGCCGTACACCTTGTCCGGCTGAGCCAGCTCGCCGTAGGTCTCGAACGCCTCCTTGACCTCTGGTGCCGTCCAGGGCACCTCGCCCCTCCACCACTGCTCGTGGAACTCCGGCCCGGCCTGGCGGAGCAAGATGGTGTCGATGAAGTCGGCGGCGGGCCATCCGCTCGCAGCGCCGCTTTCCAGACCGAGGCACCACGGGGTCTCGCCTTCCTCGACGTTGCTCTGCGCCCACGTCTGCAGCTCGTCCCAGCTCGCTGGCTCGGTGGGGCCGTCGTAGAACTTGGGGTCGTACCAGATCAGGCCGCCCACGTCGACGGTGTTGAAGATCCCGAAGACCTTGCCGTCACGCGACCCGGTCTCGATGAGACTGTCGGAGAAGTTGGTCGTCAACGCATCGTCGCCGATCACGCCCCGCAGGTCGATGACCTCGCCCTCATCCGCCAGGTCGGCGATCTGACCAAGACCTGGTGTCGCGACGACGTCGGGGGGGTTGCCGCCGTCGATGCGGGTCTGCAGCACCGCCCCGAAGTCGCGCGAGCCTTCGTACTGCACCTTGACCCCGGTCGCTCGCTCGAACGGCGCGATCACGTCCTCGAAGTCGTCGAGCTCCGCGCCACCCAGCACGCCGAGCATCGACACAGTCCCGCCGAGCTCTTCGCCCCCGGCGGCAGCGAGCGCGGCCTTCTCAGCCGCCGCGACCGCCGACGGTGCGGCGTCCTCACCTTCATCGGGCGCCGTCGTCGTGGTGCTGCTGCACGCCGTGAGCATCAGGCTGAGGGCTATCAGCGCGACAGTGCTGTTGGGGATCTTCATGCCAACTCCTTCTCGGGGGCTGCTCCACGGCTCGAAGGACGTCGCGGTGGACGTCAGGACGGCCGACAAGAGTGTCACCGTAACATGGCGCCAATCGACTGTCGACAATCGACCGGTGGTAGAGTTCAGGCATGCGGATCCTCTTTCTGTGCGAGCGGAGCCTCGATGAATGAGCTTCTCGTCCGCCAGGTCCCGACCCAGTCCCGACGCGAGCACGTGGTGGAGATCCTCCGTGAGGCGATCACCAGCGGGCAGTTGCCACCCGGGCACCGGCTGATCGAGGTCGAGCTGGCCAAGCAGCTCGGTACGAGCCGTGCGCCTCTTCGCGAGGCCCTGCGGCAGCTGGAGCAGGAGGGGCTGACGAGGTCGTACCCGTACCGCGGAAGTGAGGTCCTCGGCGTCTCGCAGGAGGAGGTTGAGCACGTCCTGGTGCCGATCCGCATCACGTTGGAGCGCTTCGCGTTCGTCAAAGCGCTGCCGAGGTTGAACGGTGACGACCTCGCAGAGCTGCAGCGCCTGGTCACGGTGATGGAGACGGCCGCCCGCGAGGGTGCCACCGAGGAGCTTGCCGACGCCGACATCGCGTTTCACGAGCTGGTCATCGTTCGGTCGGACCAGACCCACTGCCTGCAGATGTGGCGCACCATCCAGCCCCGTGTTCGCGCCTACTTCCGCCGCGACGCGCCGGCCCACGACGACCCGATGGCGGTCCCGCGGCAGCACCAGGAGCTGCTCGACGCCTTGGTGGCTGGGCGGGAGCCCGACCTCCTGCGAGTCGTCGAGCAACATATCCACACCCACCTGGACGCGCCTCGCCTGGACGGTACCGACGACCGGCAGAACCCGCCAGATGCGCGGTAGGACGATCGTCGTGACCGGCGCCGCCTCTGGGATCGGCCGAGCAGTGGTCCTGGCCTGCGCACGGCGCGGGGTGCGGATCGCGGCGCTGGACGTCGACGAAGCCGGTGCGGCATCGGCCGCCGACGAGGCAGTCGAGAACGGCGCGCCCGACGCGATCGGTGTCAGTTGCGACGTCTCATCGCCGGAGTCCGTCGCCTCGGCGTTCGCTCGTGCGGAGGAGACGATCGGGCCCGTCGACGGCGTGTTCGCCAACGCCGGTATCGAGATGAACGGCCCACTGCACACCTTCGACGTCGAGCAGTGGCACCGCGTGCTCGAGGTCAACCTCACCGGAGTCTTCCTGACCTGTCGGGAGGCGATCTCCCGGCTCACCCAGCGCGACGCGCCGGGTTCGGTCGTGTGCACCTCCTCGCCGGCCGCGTTCGTCGGTTTCGCCGGCGGGGGCAACAGCGCGTACGCCGCCTCCAAGGGCGGGGTATCGGCGTTCGTACGGTCGGCAGCCATCGACTATGCGAGCGTCGGCATCCGGGTCAACGCCGTTGTGCCCGGTGCCACCAACACGCCGATGCTGCTGGGCACCGAGGACGCGCACGAGGGGCTGCGCCGGATACGGGCGGCGGCCGCCGAGCAGATCCCACTCGGCCGCGTCGCCGAACCGTCCGAGGTCGCCGCGGCGGTCGTCTGGCTGCTGTCGGACGACGCGTCGTACGTCACCGGGACGCAGCTGGTCTGCGACGGTGGCCTGATGGCCAAGAGTGCTAACACCTTCTGAACGGAGCCTGGTGACGATGGACCTGTTGGACCTACCGCCCGTCGGCGCGACGACATGGGTCGTCGCCGACGGCTACATCCCCCCGGGGAGCACTGGCCCGGTGCCGGAGATGCTCAGTCACGACAGCGTGTGCATCCTGAATGCCGGCGGGCGTGCAGCGAAGGTCGACATCTCGGTGTTCTTCACCGACCGCGACCCCGCCGGGCCGTACACGCTCGAGATAGCGGCGCACCGCGCCCACCACCAGCGGCTCAACGACCTGCAAGGCCCCGAGCCGGTGCCCGTCGGGGTCGACTACTGCCTGCTGCTGCGCAGCGACGTACCGATTGTGGTGCAGCACACCCGTCTGGACTCACGGCAGGCGGCGAACGCGCTGATGTCCACGATCGCCTATCCCGCCGCTTAGCAGAGGACTCGGGCTGCCCCCGGATCGACCTGCTTTCGCGCCGGCATGGCCGCATGGGCGATAATGACCACAGCGATTGCGTCGCGCCGTCTCCCACAGAGGGGCACGGCTGGCGCTCTGATGAGAGGGGTACGCATGGCGGCCATGAAGCCACGGACCGGGGACGGACCGTTGGAGGTCACCAAGGAAGGGCGTTGCATCGTGATGCGGGTCCCGCTCGAAGGCGGCGGACGCCTCGTTGTCGAGCTCAACAACGAAGAAGCCAGCAACCTGGGCGATGCCCTCAAAGCCGTCTGAGTGAGCGAGCCCCTGCACACTGGACTCACCGTCCGCTGGTCCTTGGCGGACGCACCCGATGGCACCTTGGACCGTTTGCGGACGTACGTACGCGACTCCTCCCACGAGCGCTTCGAAGGCATGCCCGAGTTGGCGTTCAAGACCTGGCGGGCACGCGCGGGCGAATGGTTCGAGGGGTGCTACGTCTTCGCCGACAGCGCTGAGCGGGAGGCGTTCCAGACGAGGTTCACCCACGATGCCGATACGGCACCCGGCTCGGCCATCATCGGCTCGCCCCCGATCCTGATCGAGCCGTGCGAGGTGGTGGCCATCGCCGAGGGCGGTGCCGGCTTCACCTCAAGCGCCGGTTACTGAGACGGGCGCGCGGTCACGCGACTCGCTGGGCGACGAGCAGGCCGTCACCGACCGGCAGCAGCAGACTCATGAGGCGCTCGTCGTCGCGTACCGCCTTGCCGAGCTCGCGCACCGCCACTGTCTCGCGGTCACGCTGGGCGGGGTCGGCGACGCGGTTGTGCCACAGTGCGTTGTCGAAGGCGATGAGACCGCCCGGGCGCAGCAGCCGCATCGCCTCGGAGTAGTAGTCGGCGTACTCGCGCTTGTCGCCGTCGACGAAGATCAGGTCGTAGTGGGCGTCGGTCAACCGGGGGAGAACCTCGAGGGCAGAACCGGAGATCAGCCGAAACCGCTGCGAGGCGATGCCTGCCTCGGTGAACGTCTGGCGGGCGAACCGTTGGTGCTCGGCCTCGAGGTCCACCGACGTCAGGACGCCGCCGGAGGCCATGCCGCGCAGCATCCACAGGCCGGACACACCGGTGCCGGTGCCGATCTCCACGACCGAGCTCGCCTGTATCAGCGATGCCAAGAAGCGCAAAGCTGCTCCGCCGCCGGTGCCGATACCGACGACGCCGACCTCCTCGGCACGCGAACGCGCCGCCGCCAGGTGCTCGTCCTCGGCCACGAACTCTTCGGCGTAGGCCCAGCTGGCGGGGGTGATCGGGTCGGTGGCGATGATCGGCTCCTTCGTCGTTCCGGTGCCAGCAGCCTAGTGCCTGGATGCCGTCAGCCAAGGCAGCGTGGGCGTGGCCGAGGCGGTGTCGGGCGATCGGCGGCGATCTCAGGGAACAGTCACGCGATTCTGTGCGTTCCTTCAGGTAGCGGCGCAAGGATCGGACTCCGGCCCTCGCCGCGAAGGAGACAGGCCACCATGGCAGCATGTGAGCACGAACCGCAGGCACCGCCGGTGCCGTCGTGGGACGAGATCGTGGAGCAGCACTCCGCGCGGGTATACCGCCTGGCGTACCGCTTGACCGGCAACCAGCACGACGCCGAGGACCTGACGCAAGAGGTCTTCATCCGCGTCTTCCGATCGCTCGACAAGTACGTGCCCGGCTCGTTCGAGGGCTGGCTGCACCGCATCACCACCAACTTGTTCCTGGACCGCGTGCGCCGTCGCAGCAAGTTCCGGTTCGACGGTTTCGGCGAGGGTGCCGAGGACCGGCTCGTCGGCGCCGACCGGTCGCCGGAGTTCATCTGGCACGACGCCAACCTCGACCCCGACATCGAGGCCGCACTCGCCTCGCTTCCCGAGGAGTTCCGCGTCGCGGTCGTCCTGTGCGACATCGAGGGGCTGTCGTACGACGAGATCGCGGCCGCGCTCGGGGTCAAGCTCGGCACCGTCCGCTCACGGATCCACCGCGGCCGCACCCAGCTGCGTGCGGCCCTGCAGCACCGTGCTCCCGCGGCCGGGCGTACCCGCTTCGCCGGCCCTCTCGACGCACTGGCGCCCGGAGTCTGATGGCGCACCTAGGTGATCGGGTAGCGGCGTTCGTCGACGGCCAGCTGGCCGCCGACGAGCACGCCGAGGCCATCGACCACCTCGCCACCTGCGCCGACTGCCGTGCGACCGTGCACCAGCAGCGGCTCCTCAAACACCGCATGACGGGCCTGCCCGCTGCCCCCGCACCTCCGGCGTCGTTGCTGACCTGCCTCGCCGACATGGACCGCGTACGCCCGGCCGCCTGCCCGCCACGTCGCTCGCTGGTGGGCCGGCTGCTGCGCTCGGACGCGGTCAAGACGCTGGTCGCCGCCACCGGCGCCTCGGTCACGGTGACCGCCGCCGCCTACCTGGTAGGCGCGCCGCCCCAGGAGGATACGCGGACGGTCACGCCGCCCGTCGACACCTTCGTCGCGCAGTTCACGAGCGCCGCGAGCGACGAGCCGACCCCGCCTTCGGACGCCGATGTCTTCTCCCGGGCGATCGAGCTGGGCGTCTTCGCGGTCAGCAGTCGGACACCGGCTGCCGTCGTCGGTGCGTTCCCTTCACGTGCAGTTCCCGGGGAGCCGCCCGAATCGACCACGCCTGCTGCGGACGAACCCCCCGCCAAGGCGATCTCCACCGAGACGATGTCGGCGCTGACCCGCTCGGGCTGGCCGTGTCACGTGCGTCTCGCTCAAGGCCTGGAACGCGTGCAGGCGGAGTTCGTCCGGGCCGGCCATGAACGGGTTGTGACCTTGACCTACACCGACGGGTCGTCGACGTTGCTGCTGTTCGAGCAGTCCGGCAGCCTCGGAGACGACGGACCGGCGGGTTTCGAGCCGGCCACTGTCGAGGGCACGCGGGTGTGGGTACGCCTGGGGTCGCCCGCGGTGGCGACCTGGTCGGACGAGGGCGTCGTGTTCACCGCGGTCAGCGACCTGGGGCCCGCACAGCTCAACGACGTGATCGGTGAGCTGCCCAAGGCACGCACCGAGGGCGGCCCGATGCAGCGGGTCGGGCGGGGGATCGAGCAGCTCAGCGCCTGGGCGGACCCGCTCGGCTAAGGGAGCGCTCACTGCCGCTCAGGTGGCTTCGGCGTCGTACGGCGCGCGCTCGCCCTCGGCGAGCGGCCTGCTGCGACCCTTGTCCGCCGCCGGCGTGTCGTCGGCCTCCATCGCCTCGATGATGTTGCGCCGGACGATCTCTCGCGGGTCCAGGTCGCGCAGGTTGAGATCCTTGATCCCGGCGAAGTCGCCGCCGATCTCACCGGCGAGGTCGTTCTTGGCGTTGTCGATCATCTTGCGGGCGGTGTTGAGGAAGCGACCCGCCTGTCGGGCGAGGTCGGGGAGCTTGTCGGGGCCGAAGACAAGCGTGGCGACGATGACGATCACCAAGATCTCGGGCCATCCCATACCGAACATTGCCGCCGCCGCTCAGAGCCGGCCGGCGGGAGCCAAGCCGAGCTGCATGCCGGCCAGACCGCGGGAGCGACCGCCCAGGCGGGTGGCGATGTCGGTGAGCACCCGAGCGGCCGTCGTCTCCGGCGCGGCCTCGACGATCGGGATGCCGTCGTCGCCGCCGATGCGCAAGCGCTGGTCGAGGGGCACCTGGCCCAGAACGGGCACGTCGTAGCCGAATCGCGTGCTCAATGTCGCAGCGACCTGCTCGGCGCCGCCGGAGCCGAAGATCTCCATCCGTTCACCGGTCGCGGGCAGCTCGAGGTAGGACATGTTCTCGATCACGCCCACCACGCGTTGGTGCATCATCGAGGCCATCGTCCCGGCCCGCTCGGCGACGCTCGCCGCCGCCGGTTGGGGTGTGGTCACCACGACGACCTCGGCGTTGGGCAGGTGCTGACCGAGGCTGATCGCCACGTCACCGGTGCCCGGCGGCAGGTCGACCAAGAGGGTGTCGAGGTCGCCCCAGTAGACGTCGCTCAGCATCTGCACGAGCGCCCGGTCCAACATCGGCCCGCGCCAGGCGACGACCTGGTCCTTGCGGGGCTTGAGCATGCCGACGCTCATCACCTTCATGCCCTTGACCGGGACCGGCATGATCATGTCCTCGACCTGGGTCGGGCGGGCGTCGCCGATGCCGAGCATGTCGGGGACGGAGTGACCGTAGATGTCGGCATCGACGATGCCGACCTTGAGGCCCCGGGCAGCCATGGCGAGGGCCAGGTTGACCGTCACCGACGACTTGCCCACGCCCCCCTTGCCCGAAGCAATCGCGTACACCTTGGTCAGTGACCCCGGTTTGGCGAACGGGATCTCGCGCTCGGTACGGCCACCGCGGAGGACGTCCTGCAGGCCCTTGCGCTGCTCGTCGGTCATCACGCCGAGGTCGACGGAGACGTCCAGCGAGGCGTCCAGGCCCAGCACGGCCGCGGTCACCTCACGTGTCAGCGTCTCCTTCATCGGGCACCCCGAGACCGTGAGCAGGATGCGCACACCCACCCGTTGCCCCTCGACGGTGACGTGGTCGACCATCCCCAGCTCGGTGATCGGGCGCTTGATCTCGGGGTCGTTGACGGTGGCGAGGACCGCACGGATCTGGGGTTCGGAAACCGGTGCCATGCCTCGATGCTACGTGCGCCGCACGAATCAGCCCGTGGCTGGGTCGGCGGCGCCGGCGGCGTCGTCAGGTGGACGGCGCTCCCCGCGGCTGCCGTCCAGATCGGCGAACAACCCGCGGAGCTCTGAGCGCAGGAAGTCGCGGGTCGCGATCTCCCCCAAGCGCAGCCGCAGGCTGGCGACCTCGCGGGCCAGGTACTCCATGTCGGCGTGTGAACGGGTCGCCGCCTCGCGGTCCTGCGCCTGCGTCACCCGGTCCCGCGACTCCTGCCTGTTCTGCGCCAACAAGATGAGCGGTGCGGCGTACGACGCCTGCAAGGACAAGATCAACGTCAAGAAGATGAACGGGAACCCGTCGAAGCGCAGGCTCGGTGGACAGAGCGTGTTCCACAGCAGCCAGACGATGATGACGACCGTCATGAACACCAAGAACCGCGCCGTGCCCATGAACCTCGCGAAGCCCTCGGCGAACCGGCCGAACGTCTCCGGGTCGTAGTCGGGGCGACGAACGATCGGGCGCTTCAGGCCCTTGGGCTGGTCGAGGCGCTCGAGGCGGTCCTCATGGGAGGCCATCGGCGACCTCCTCACCGTTGTGGTCGCGCCACCCTTCGGGCAGCAGGTGGTCGAGCACGTCGTCGACGGTCAGCGCTCCGACGAGGTGTCCGTTCTCGTCCACCACCGGGCAGGCGACCAGGTTGTACGCCGCGAGGATCCGGGCAACGGCGGGCAGCGTGCTCTGGGGACGGGGCCACTCGATGTCGTTATCGAGGATCGCCCCGACCAGGGTTGACGGTGGCTCGCGCAGGAGCTGCTGGATGTGCACGATGCCGAGGAACCGCCCCGTCGGCGTCTCCAACGGCGCGCGGCTGACGTAGACCGCGGCGGCGAGCGACGGGCTGAGCTCAGGCTCACGTACCCGTGCCAGGGCCTCGGCGAGGGTGGCGTCCGGCGGCAGGATCACCGGTTCGGTAGTCATCATGCCGCCGGCGGTCCTCTCCTCATAGACCAGGAGCCGGCGGACGTCGTCGGCGTCGTCGGGTTCCATCAGGGCGAGCAGCTGCTCAGCGGCCTCTGCCGAGAGCTCGCCGAGCAGGTCAGCGGCGTCGTCGGGCTGCATCTCCTCGAGCACGTGGGCCGCTCGCTCGGTGTCCAGGACGCCGAGGATCTCCACCTGGGCGAGCTCGGGCAGCTCCTCGAGGACATCGGCGAGCCGCTCGTCGCCGAGCTCGGCGACGATCTCCATCCGACGTTTGAGCGTCAGGTCACGCAGGGCGTTGGCGAGGTCCGCTGGTCGCATCGCGTCCATCACCGCAAGCAGGTGGGTGGCACCCTGGACCGGTTCCTCGGCGGCGAGGCCCGCGACGTCCGGCCAGTCGACGACGTGACTCTGCCCACGGCGGGTGAAGCGCTTGCTTCCCTCACGGACCGCGACCTGGCTGACGAACCACTCGCTGTTGCGGCGCTTCTGCATCGCCACGTCGTAGACGGTGCCCTTGATGTCCCCGTCAGGGAGGGTCACCGTACGGTCGAGGAGCTCACCGAGGACCAGCGTCTCACTGGCGCGTTGCTCGAAGCGGCGGACGTTGAGCACGCCGGTGGTGACGATCTGACCGGCTTCGAGGGAGGTGACGCGCGTGATGGGCAGGAACACCCGCCGGCGGCCGAGCACCTCCACGACCAAGCCGAGGACGCGGGGAAGCTGGCCGGCCGAGCGGAGCGTGATGACGACGTCGCGAAGCTTGCCGACCTGGTCGCCGGAGGGATCGAAGACCACCTGGCCCGCGAGGCGGGCAAGGAAGATCCGCGAGGGTGCAGTGGTCACGTTGCCCAACACTACCGGTGCGGACGCCCACCCCGGGGCACACACGACAGCCCCCGCCGTACCAGGTTCTCCTGGTACGGCGGAGACTCACCGGGGTTGCAACCGTCAGGAAGTGAGGC
>Ga0136622_10000044_pt1 | contig 38838 bp, 35 predicted proteins | sample AntDrymUQ4482106_2_FD_104803 | JGI IMG/M metagenome (GOLD analysis project Ga0136622, IMG submission 104803) | Polar desert sand microbial communities from Dry Valleys, Antarctica - metaG UQ448 (21.06) | ecosystem: Environmental > Terrestrial > Soil > Desert | place: Antarctica: Dry Valley...
ACCTCATCACCGTGACGGGATGTCCGGCGATCTCCGTACCGGCGGGGTTCACCGCGCAGGGGTGGCCCGTTGGCGTGCAGATCGTGGCGGCGCACGGCGCGGATCGTCGGCTGCTGGAGGTCGCGTGGGCGTACGAGCAGCGTACGAGAGTCGGCGACCGGCGGCCTCCGGTGTGAGCCCCGGCAGGTGTCCACGGGGGCCGCATACGTGACCCGGGTTGGCGGAGCTTCAGGTGTTGGCGGCTAACGTGTCCTGGTGCGAGTTCGTGAGGGATGGCTGATCGCCGCGGCGGCGACCTCTTTGGCGCTGGCCGCGTCGTTTCTCTGGGGGGCCGGTCCGTCGGCATCGGTGACCGACGCTTCGCAACAGGTGCTCGCCACACCGCCGGCCGCTGCCTTCGAACCCGCTGACCAGCAGGTTGGCGCGCGCGCGAGCGATCGCACGACCGCCGCCGATCGTGGCGGCAGGGGCGCCGACCGCAAACGCGGCGGCGACGGCAAGCGAACCGGCAACGGCAACGGCGGTGGCACGCGCGACGGCAAGCCTCGTCCGCAGGTCGACATCGCACCCGCCCTGGCTCCTGGTGAGCGGGCCAATGTGGTCTTCATCTTGATGGACGACTTCTCCGCCGAGCTCTTGCAGCAGATGCCCGAAGCGATGCGGATGAAGGAGCAGTCGGCGTACTTCACCAACGCCTTCGTCGCGGACTCGCTGTGCTGCTCCTCCCGGGCGGTGACCCTGACCGGGATGTACCCGCACAACAACGGCGTGTCCACCAACAGCACCGGGGCCGACCCGGCCAACCCCGAGGGAGGTTTCCCGGCGTTCCAGGCCAGGCGGAACGGGACGCGGACCTTCGCGTACTCCATGAACAATCGTGGCGCCGGCTACCGGACGATCTTCTCCGGCAAGTACCTCAACGAGTACCGCCCCAGCTCCGGCGATCCCGCTCAGCCCGGCTGGGACGAGTGGAACGTGGTCGGCGGAGGGGGGTACCGCGGTTGGGACTACAACATGTTTCAGGTCAAGAACCGTGCTGGCTCCCGAGTGCTCGGTAGGACCTACTACGGTTTGGAAGACGAGGCCTACTTGACCGACGTTCTCCGGCGCAACGCAGTCGAAGAGATTGCCGATGCTGAGCTCCAGTCCGAGCCCTACGTCTTCGAGATCGCCCCGTTCAGCACGCACGCTCGCTCTCCTGGACCTGCACACTACGACGACCCGCTGTTCCCGCCCGCGCCGCGTGACCGTCCGGCCAATGGTGGCGAGACAGGGGGCAACTGCGGCACGACCCCGTGCTCGATGCTGAATATCGAAGACCTGTCGGGTTACAACGACGACCAGTTCGACAACCGTCCGATCTACCCCGACGGAACCGTCGCGACGCGGTGGCACCGCAACCGCGAGTTCGACGCCGAGCGCACTGCGCGGTTCACCACCTACTACCGCGATCGCGCGCGGATGGCGCAGTCGCTCGACCAGCTGCTGGCCAAGGTGCGGGCGGCTGTCGGTCCCAAGACGTACGTCGTACTGACCTCCGACAACGGTCTCCACCTGGGTCAGCACCGGCTGACGATGGGCAAGGGCACCGCGTACGGGCACGACGTCGGGGTGCCGCTGCTGGTCAGCGGACCGGGAGTTCGCCCCGGGCCGCGCGACCAGATGGTCTCCAACGTCGACCTCGCGCCGACATTCGAGACCATGGCCGGCCTGACGCCGACGGCTGACCGCGACGGTGGCTCACTGTTGCCCATGCTGCGCGACGCCGACGCGCCCGGCCCACGGTTCGTCTTCATCGAGCACACCCGTCCCACGCCGGCGGCCGACGACCCCGACAATGAAGTAGGGACCGAGCTGGTGCCTTCCTACATCGCCGTCCGCTCCAAAGATGCGCTGCTGGTGCGCTACGACCTCGAGCGCAGCCCGGACGCCGTCGACTACGCGTACGAGTTCTACCGCGGGCTCGCCGAGCCCGGCGCGTTCGAGGAGACGAACACGTACGACATCGCCGACCCGTTGGTGCAGCTGATGACCGAGCGTCTGCTGCAGTTCAGCTCCTGCCACGAGGCACAGTGCCGCGTCGCCGCGCGCTGAGCAGCCGTACCCGCGCGCGGCGGTGCGCCTCGGGATCGGACCGTGACACTTACGCAGGTTCGTTCACAAGGCGGCGTGTCGCGGTTGATCGGTAAGTCCGAAGGCGATCGGCTCACGGCGTCGCGGGCTGGGACCGAGCCCGCCGCGCCGCTGCACGTTGAGCGCACCTCGCGCGCGGCTTGGCAGCACCTGCCAACGATCGGGGCACCACTGCGGTGAGGTATGCCCTGGGGGCTCGGTGTCCGGCCGGGGTTGAATCGTCGTGACACCCAAGCGAGGGGGAGCGATGACCGGGCAGCCCAGGCGGATGCGGATCGGGATCGACACCGGCGGCACCTTCACCGACATCGTCGCCTTCGACGAGGTCACCGGCGAGCTGGTGACCACCAAGACGCCGTCCACACCGAGCGACCCGGCTGATGGCTTCCTCGCCGGCATCGACAAGGTGCTGGAGATCGCCGGCCTGCCAGCCGGCAGTGGCGACGCGATAGTCGCGGTGAGCCACGGAACCACCGTCGCGACCAACCAGCTGCTCGAGGGCAAGATCGAGCGGCTGGGTTTCATCACCAACGACGGGTACGAGTTCGTCCTGGAGATCGCCCGGCAGTCCGTACCCGACGGCTACGGAAACTCCTACTTCTGGGTCAAGCCCGACCGCATCGTGCCGCGGGAGCGGGTCAAGACCGTCGTCGGGCGGATGGACTTCACCGGCACCGAGATCCGCCCCTTCGACGAGGGCGGCGCCCGCGAGGTGGCACGGTGGTTCCGCGAGCAGGGCGTCAACACGCTCGGCGTCTGCTTCCTGCACGCGTACGCCAACCCCGCCCACGAGGAGCGGATGCGCGAGATCGTCGCCGAGGAACACCCACGCGCCGTGGTGTCGCTGTCCTCGCAGGTTCTGCGCGAGTACCGCGAGTACGAGCGCTCCATGACGACACTCGTCGACGCGGCCGTCAAGCCCAAGGTTGCCGGCTACGTCACCAACATCAAGGCCCGCCTCGACGCGTTCACCTCCGCCGGCCAGGGCACGCGCACCGTGCCGTTCTACGTGATGAAGTCCAACGGCGGCGTGCTCAGCGCCGACGAGGTCGTCCACCAGCCCATCACGACGGTGCTCTCTGGGCCGGCCGCGGGCGCCCTCGGTGCGGCGATGATCGCCCAGGTCGCCGGGTTCGACCGGGTCCTGACCTGCGACGGCGGCGGCACCTCGACGGACGTCTCGGTCGTCGTCGACGGCGAACCGACACTGACCACTGAAGGCAGTGTCGGGATCTACCCGAGCAAGATCCCGATGATCGACGTCGTGACCGTCGGCGCCGGTGGCGGGTCCATCGCGTGGCTGTCGCCGGAGGGGACGCTCAAGGTCGGCCCCGCGTCGGCCGGCGCCGACCCCGGCCCGCTGTGCTACGCCAAGGGCGGCACGGAGGTGACCGTCACCGACGCCCACGTGATGCTCGGCCGGATTCCCCCGCACCTGCTCGGCGGCGAGATCCCGCTCGACATCGACGCCGCGCGGCGTGGGCTGGCCACGCTAGCCGAACGGCTCGGCATCTCTCCCGCCGAGTGCGCGACCGGGGTGCTGGAGATCTCCGCCTGGAACCAGGCCAACGCGCTGCGCCAGATCACCGTCAAGCGCGGGCTGGACGTCCGCGACTTCACCCTGACCACCTTCGGCGGGTCAGGGTCGCTGCTGTTGTGCCGACTGATGGACGTCCTCGACATCGGCACCGTCCTCGTACCGCCCAACCCCGGCAACGTCTCGGCGTTCGGACTGCTCACCGTCGACGTCAAGAACGACTACGTCCAGACGCACGTCAGCCTGCACGAGACGCTCGGCACCGGCACCGTCGATGCCATCTTCGACGCTCTCACCGCCGAGGCCGCCGGCGCACTGGACAAGGAGGGATTCCCCGCCGCCGAGCACCGCTTCGTGCGTACGGCAGACCTGCGCTACTTCGGCCAGGCGTTCGAGGTACGCGTCGCCGTACCCGCCGGCCCGGCCACCCAGCAGGTGCTGGACGACGCCGCCCGCGACTTCCACGCCGAGCACCGCGGGCTGTACGGGTACGACTTCGCCGGCGACAGCACCCAGCAGGTCGAGTGGGTCAACCTCCGGGTCTCCGGTATCGGTCCCATCCAGCGCCCGGAGATCAAGAAGCACGACGGCGGACCCGGCGGCTCGCCCGAGCGTACGTCGACCCGCGCGGTGTGCTTCGACGCCACCGACGGCGACGTGGAGGCGGGCATCTACTGGCGCCCGGACCTACGGCCCGGGGACGCGCTTTGTGGTCCGGTGGTCATCGAGGAGTTCGGATCCACGGTGCCGCTGCACCCCGGCTTCGGCGCCCGCGTCGACGACTACCTCAACATCATCGTCACGCGAGGAGACCACGCATGACAGGCTCGCAGCAGGCACCCACGCAGTTCCCGTTCGGCGCGCTGACCGTCGACGCCGGCGCGGGTGCGGACCCCGTGCTCGTCGAGATCGTGCAAGGCAGCCTCGCCTCGGTCGAGATGGAGGTCGAGACCGCCATCGCGCGTACATCGCGCTCGCCGATGATCCGCGACGCCCACGACTTCCGGGCCGGCATCCACGACCGTCTCCTGCGCAAGCTGACCGGCCGCTCCTACAGCGCACTCGTGCATCCGATCGCCCGCGACTTCCCGCTTGAGGAGATGGTTCCCGGCGACGTGTTCTTCCACAACGACGTGTACGAGTCCGAGGGCGGCATCGGGCACCTGCCCGACCTGTGCGTCACCGTGCCGGTCTTCTGTGACTCAGGTACGGGGCCCCAGGTGGTGGCGTTCGTGCAGGCCTTCGGCCACCACGACGACATCGGCGGGGCGGTTCCCGGGTCGATGCCGAGCAACGCGAGATCGGTGTTCGAAGAAGGTCTGATGGTGCCGCCGATCAAGCTGTGGGACGCCGGCACCCCCGTACGCTCGGCGCTGGCGATCATGACCCGCAACTCCCGCATGCCCGACTCGCTGGCCGCCGACCTCGACGCCGAGTGCTCGGCCTGCCTGATGGGCGCGCGCCGGCTCGGGGAGCTCTTCGACAGGTACGGCCGCGACGTCGTCGAGTCCTGCTTCGACGCCATCATCGACCGCACCACCACGACCTACCGGCGGGAGATCCTCAGCAAGATCCCGGTCGGCACCTGGGTGTGGGAGGACTACGCCGAGCACGACGGCGTCGACGAGCCGCGGCTGCACACCCAGCGCATCATGCTGACCCGTACGGCTGCGGGGGACCCGGGTGGTGAGCGCCTGGTGGTGGACTTCGCCGGGACCTCGCCGCAGGCCAAGGGGCCGATCAACCACTGCGGCGACTACTCCGACGGGGTGTTCTTGAAGAAGTGGTTGGCACCGATCCTGCGCAACCTCGCGGACACGCCCGAGCGGATGGCCGAGCTCGACGTCAACGAGGGCATCGTGCCGCTGATCGAGATGCGGTTCCCGCCCAAGGGCACGCTGCTGACGCCGGTGTTCCCGGCGCCGACCAACGCGCGCACGTTCGTCATCCTGCGCCTCCTCGGTGTGCTCGCCGGTGTGCTCGCCAAGGCGGTCGACGGACGCATGCCCGCTGACCAGGAGACGATCCGATACACCGGCGTCTACGGCGAGGACGTCGAGGGGCGGGCGTACCTCATGCGCGAGGTGCTCGGAGGGGGAGCCGGCGGTCGTTACTACGCCGACGGCGAGGACACGATCCACGTCGTCCCGGACTCACGGAACCTGCCGACGGAGTTCACCGAGAGCAGGTTCCCGTTCGTCGTGGAGCGCCTGGGCCTGGCCCGGGACTCCGGCGGCCCGGGTCAGTTTCGCGGCGGTCTGGGGTACGAGAAGCACATCCGGATGCTCAAGGGCGCGCACTTCATGTCGATCGCGGACCGTTCGATCCTGGCCTGTTGGGGGGTCAAGGGCGGCAAGGCGGGGCACTCGTTCCAGGTGGTGATCGACCCCGGCGGCCCCGGCGAGCGGGAGGTCGACGCACTCGCCGACGCCGAGGTCGTACGAGCGGGCGAGACGATTCGGATCCGTACCACCGGCGGCGGCGGGTGGGGCGACCCACTCGAGCGCGACCCGGCGCTGGTCGTCCGCGACGTCGTGTGGGGCAAGGTCTCGGCGGCGTCGGCGGCGGCGGACTACGCCGTGGTGCTCACCGGCAGCGTGCCGGACGACGACCTCGGACACGACGCCGAGGCGACGGCGGCGCTGCGTGAGCGGCTACGTTCCGGCCGCGGCGACGAGGCGTTCTTCGACCGCGGCCCGGGGTACGCCCGCCTCAGCGGTGGATCGACCTCCGCCGACGTCGACTGGGTCTGACCCCCCCTCGCTCGTCCGTGGATCTTGGCGCACTCGTACGTGGATCTTGGCGCGTGGAGGTGGCACTTCTCCAGGCTCAGCGTCACCCCCAGGGTCGCAACCTCGGTGCAGTGACGTCGTACCAGGAGAACCTGGGAAAGCTGTGACAGGTGGGAAAGGGGCAAGAACCTGCGGATCACGGGGCGGGTAGGGTTCCGGCGTGTTGTACCGGGCCCTCTTCGACCACGCGCTCAGCCGGGTCGACCCCGAGGTCGCCCACGAGCGGTCCTTCCAAGTCTTGCGGTTCGCCGGGCAGGTGCCGGGGTGGCGGCTGCCCGGCGTCGGGCACGCGCCGCGCACGGTCATGGGGATCGAGTTTCCGCACGCGTTCGGGCTCGCGGCCGGCTTCGACAAGGACGCCCGCGCGGTGCTGCCACTGCTCGCTCTGGGCTTTGGTCACATCGAGGTCGGTACGGTCACCGCGCGACCGCAGCCGGGCAATCCCAGGCCGCGGTTGTTCCGGCTCGTCGCCGACCGTGCGATCGTCAACCGGATGGGCTTCAACAACGACGGCGCCGAGATCGTGGCCGGCCGGCTCGCCGCGATCCGCCGGACCGGTCGTGGGCGGGACGCGGTCATCGGCGTCAACATCGGCAAGACCAAGGCCGTCCCGCCGTCCGGTGCAGTCGCCGACTACGTGGCCAGCACCCGCCACCTGGCGACGTACGCGAGCTACCTCGTCGTTAACGTCTCCTCGCCGAACACGCCGGGCCTGCGCGACCTGCAGGCAACCGAGGAGCTCGCGCCGCTGCTGACTGCGGTACGCGCCGCCGCCGACGCTTCGACAACTCGCCGCGTGCCGCTGCTGGTCAAGATCGCCCCCGACCTTGCCGACACCGACGTCGAGGCGGTCGCCGACCTCGCGGTCGAGCTCGGCCTGGACGGCATCATCGCGACCAACACCACGATCGAGCGACCCGAGTCCCTCCAAACACCGCGCGCGGCGGTGGCCGCCGCCGGGGCAGGCGGTCTCTCCGGACCGGTGCTCGCGCAGCGATCGACAGACGTCCTACGTGCCCTGCGCGCTCGCGTCGAGGACCGGCTCGCCCTGGTCTCGGTCGGCGGCGTGGTCTCCGGTGCCGATGCCCGCTCCCGCCTGGACGCCGGCGCGGACCTCGTGCAGGGCTACACCGCCCTGGTCTACGAGGGACCGATGTGGCCCCGCCGGATCAGCCGCGCGATCGCCTGACGGCGCACACCTCGGCGTCGCAGCTCGTCTCCCCGCCCCCGTGGGACTACCGCCATCGCGCTGGCACTTGCGCTCAGCGCCCGACACGCCGTCTTGTGAACGAACCTGCGTAAGTCTGAGCGGGCAGGGGCGGGCGGGACGCCGCTGGCAATGGTTGCGGCCGCACCCGGTACGCGTTGGCGAGGTCTGCCAGTGTCATCGCCCCGGCGCGCCCGTAGATTTCTCGCATGCGACTTGTCATTGCCCTCGGTGGCAACGCCATGACCGGTGCGGACGGTTCGGCCCGGCCCGAGGAACAGCGCGCCGCCGTGATCGCCGCGGTCGAAGCCGTCGCCGACCTCGTCGCCGCCGGGCACGAGGTCGTACTCACGCACGGCAATGGTCCTCAGGTCGGAAACGTCCTGCTCAAGAACGAGCTCGCCGCCCATGCCGTCCCCCCGGTGCCGCTGGACTGGTGTGGCGCACAGACCCAGGCCACGATCGGCATGCTTGTCCTCAACGCTGCCGATGACGCCTTCACCGCGCGGGGGCTGAGCGTACGCACCGCTGCCCTCGTCTCCAGGACCCTCGTGGACGTCGACGACCCGGGGTTCACCCGACCGACCAAGCCGATCGGCAGGTACGCCAGCGCCGAGGAGGCCACCCGGATGGTCGAGCACGGCCAGCACTGGAAAGAGGTCGCCGGCCGCGGCTGGCGGCGCGTCGTCGCCTCCCCAGAACCACTGGAGTGCCTCGACATCGCCGCCGTCGAGGTCATGGCGGCCGCTGGGTACGTCGTCGTCTGTTCCGGCGGCGGCGGCATCCCGACCGTCCAGACTGACGAGGGGTACGTCGGCGTCGAGGCCGTCATCGACAAGGACCTGAGCGCTGCCATCCTGGCCGATCAGGTCAAGGCCGACGCCCTCGTGATCGCCACCGACGTCGAGGCTGCGGTCGTCGGCTGGGGGACACCGCACGCACGGCCGCTCGGGGAGACCACCGCGACGCAGATGCGTGAGCTCGCAGCCGAGGGACACTTCGCTGCCGGCTCGATGGGGCCGAAGGTCGAAGCGGTGACGCGGTTCGCCGAGCGCACGGGTCGCACCGGCGTGATCACCGCGTTGGCATCCATCGAGGACGCCGTCCACGGCCGGGCCGGCACCCGCGTCGTACCCGCCTGACCTGCAACCGAAAGGAACACCCGTGCCACCTGCCATCGAAGTCCGCAAGATCCCACTCCACTCGGTCTCCGACGCGAGCGAGCTCGCGAAGCTCATCGACGAGGGGGTGATGGAGGCTGACCGCATCATCGCCGTGATCGGCAAGACCGAAGGCAACGGCGGTGTCAACGACTACACGCGCATCATCGCCGACCGGGCGTTCCGGGAGGTCATCGCAGACAAGGGTTCGCGACCGCCCGAGGAGGTCAAGCAGATCCCGATCGTGTGGTCCGGCGGCACCGACGGAGTGATCAGCCCGCACGCGACGGTGTTCGCGACCTTGGCCGAGGAGAAGGTCACCAAGACCGACGAGCCGCGCCTGACGGTCGGGTTCGCGATGAGCGAGGTACTGCTGCCCGAGGACATCGGACGGGTCGCGATGGTCTCCAAGGTCGCCGACGCGGTCACCGAAGCCATGGCCAAGGCCGGTATCAGCGACCCCGCCGACGTGCACTACGTGCAGACCAAGACACCACTGCTGACGATCAACACGATCAGCGACGCCAAGAGCCGCGGCAAGACCGTGTGGACCGAGCACACACACGAGTCGATGGACCTGTCCAACGGCACCACCGCGCTCGGCGTCGCCGTGGCGCTCGGTGAGATTGAGATGCCGACCGACGAGGACGTCATGCACAACCGCGACCTCTACTCCGCAGTTGCGTCGTGCTCGTCCGGCGTCGAGCTCGACCAGGCGCAGGTCGTCGTCGTGGGCAACGCACGCGGTGTGGGCGGCAGCTACCGCATCGGCCACTCCGTCATGGCCGACGCCCTGGACTCCGACGGCATCTGGGAAGCGATCAAGGAGGCCGGGCTCGAGCTGCCCGAGCGCCCGCGTACGAGCGATCTCGACGGCCGCCTCGTCAATGTCTTCCTCAAGTGCGAGGTGAGCCAGGACGGCCAGGTACGTGGTCGGCGCAACGCGATGCTCGACGACTCCGACGTGCACTGGCACCGCCAGATCAAGGCATGCGTCGGCGGCGTCACCGCGGCGGTCACCGGTGACCCGGCGGTCTTCGTGTCGGTGTCGGCAGCGCACCAAGGGCCGGACGGCGGCGGCCCGGTCGCGGCCATCGTCGACGTGAGCTGACGCGCCGCGGCGGTCAGCGCCGGAGCAGCGGCAGCAGGGTACGTACCGTGCCGGCGGGGTTCTCCACCGCGGGGGAGTGGGCGGAGTCCTCGACGACCAGGACCTCGGTGTCTAGGCGGACGGCCATGGCGTCCTGTACCTCGTGCGGCCAGGCGTTGTCGTCCTGACCGCGCACGACGAAGGCGGGTACGCCGAGGGCGGCGATGTCGTCGATGCGGTCGGGGGCCTCGAGCAGGTGCCGGGCGAGAGACTTGAGCCCGGCCGGGGAGTTGGCCAGGAACCGGGCCCGGAGGAACGCCGCGATGTCTGGTGCCACCCGCGGACGGTGCGACTGCTGGAAATCGTGCACCCCCGCCAACCCCACCGAGTCGACGGCGTTGATGAACATCGGCAACGCCTTGAGCTCGGCGCCGACGGCGAACGCGCCCGGCCCCGAGCAGAGCAGGATGAGACTCCGCCACGCCTGCGGTGCCGTCAGGACGGCGATCTGTGCGAGCACTCCGCCGAAGGAGTGGCCGAGCAGGTGGCTCGCCGTGCCCGGCCCGGCGACCGCCTCGCGCAGCGCGATCGCGTCCGCGGCGAGGCCGTCGAGGGAGTAGTCGTCGGAGTCCGCACCAGCGGACTCGTACTGCCCCCGCTGGTCGTACGCCGTCGCGTGCCACCCCGCCCGCGCCAGCAGCGGCAGGATCGGCGTGAGGTCCTCCTTGCTGCCGGTGAAGCCGGGGACGAGCAGGACGTGCCCACTGCTCTCCCCGGACGGTCGGGCGTCGTGGACCGCGAAGTCGCCGCGCACGGAGGAGACGGTGCCGACGTCGACGCCGGCCGGGATCCGCAGCGTCTTCGGGGTGCTCACTGCCGGACCTTGCGACCGAGCTTGGCGAACCGGGCGACCACGCGAGGTGGTACGTGCCGCGCCAGGTTCGCGAGCACCTGGTAGCGCACCGACGGGATCGAGATCGCTTTGCCCTTGTCGAGGTCGGCGAGGGCGGCGACGACGAGGTTGTCGGCGCGCAGCCACATCCAGCGCGGAATCTCGGTGGTGTCGACGCCCATCCGCTGGTGGAACTCGGTACGTACGAAACCGGGGCACAAGGCCATCGTCACGACACCGGCCTCGGCGTAGGTGAAGTTGAGCCACTGGCTGAAGTTGATGAGCCACGCCTTGTGGGCGGAGTACGTACCGCGCGGGGTGAAGCCGGCGACGCTGGAGACGTTGATGATCTGGCCGCTGCCGCGCGGAAGCATCACCGCGAGCGCGGCGTCGGTGAGGTGCATCGGCGCGCGTACCAGCAGGTCGAGCTGGCGGGACTCCTCGGCGATGTCGCTCTGGCCGAAGCACCGGCCCAGGGACGCACCCGCGTTGTTGACGAGCAGGTCCACGCCGTGGTCGGTGACGGCGTCGGCGACGCGCTGCACCCCTTCCGTGGTTGTCAGATCCGCGCCGAGGACGTCGACGCGTACGCGGTGCTTCGCCCGCAGCGAGTCGGCGGTCTGTTCCAGGCGGGCGGTGTCGCGGGCGGTGAGGACGAGGGCGTACCCGCGCCGGGCCAGCTCGGTGGCGAAGGCGTTGCCGATGCCGGCGGTCGCGCCGGTGACGAGGGCCGTCTGCCGAGCGCTCGCGGTTGACGTCATGGGCTGAGTCTGCCGGACGGACGGACCCGCGTGCTTGCCGCCAACCCCACCGTGAGATTGGCGAATTGGGTGCTCCGCGCGGCGTGTCGTCGCAAGACCGTCAATCTCAGCGGGAGGCGGGGCGGGCGTCGTGGGACGATGGGACTCATGACTGTGACGGTGGCGGTGGCCAACCAGAAGGGTGGCGTGGCCAAGACGACGACCGTGGCGTCGCTCGGCACGGCGCTCGTCGAGCTCGGCCAACGGGTTCTCGTCGTCGACCTCGACCCGCAGGCGTCGTTGACCTTCTCCCTCGGTGTCGACCCCGAGGAGCTCGACCTGTCGGTACGTGAGGTGATCCTGGGTGAGAAGGACGCCGGCGACGTCATCGTCGTCACCGACGAGGGCGCCCACTTGTTGCCGGCGGCGATCGGCCTCGCGCAGGCCGAGGAGGCGCTGCTCGGCCGCACCGGACGCGAGCACCGCCTGCGCAAGGCACTGGAGCCGGTCGCGGGTGACTACGACTGGATCCTCCTGGACTGCCCGCCGTCGCTGGGCATCCTCACCGTCGGTGCGCTGACCGCGGCCGACCAAGTGCTCATCCCGGTGCAGTGCGAGACCCTGGCCCACCGTGGCGTCGGACAGCTGCTGGACACGATCTACGACGTCCGCGAGTTCACCAACCCCGGCCTGCAGCTGATCGGAGTCTTGCCCACGTCGTACGACGGGCGCACCAAGCACGCCAGGGCGGTCCTCGCGGCGATCACGCAGGCGTACGACCTCGACGTCATCGAGCCCCCCATCCCCAAGACGATCAAGTTTGCGGAGGCACCAGCGATCGGACGCTCGATCCTGGGCACCGCCAGGAGCCACCGCGGCGCCGAGGCGTACCGCCAGGTGGCCGCCGGGCTGCTGCGCACGACCGTCGATCGAGCGTCCTGAACCACGACGGCCGGCTGCGGCGGTATGGTACAGGGGTGACACATCCCTGGGATCGGCGTCGCTCCGATCCGGCCGATCCGTCCTGCGTGGGGGCGGGCCGCCACGCTCGAGCCCGCCGCAACGGCCGGGTCGGTGCCCTGGTCGGCGCCCTAGGGACGACGCTCGCAGTGGCGGTCTCCGCTGTCGCCTTCGCCCCCGGGCCGGCCGGCTCGGGCACCGCACCCGAACGGCTCGGCTCATACCTGTTCGAACACCTCCACTCCCAGCTCGCGGCGTACGGCACGAGCCAGGCGGCGCTCGACACCGCCGTCGCGCAGCGACCGCTCGACCCAGCCGATCACGTACGAGAGCGGACACGGCGACCACCTGCTGTTCCCGGCCGCTCCGGCTCGGGCAAGCGTGTCGTCCTGGACATCTCCGGCCAGCGGGTCTGGCTGGTAGACAGGGGTGCGGCCAGGCGCACGTACCTCATCTCGGGCAGCACCCATCGCAACCTGCGCCCCGGGTCGTACGAGGTCTACTCGCGGAGCCGCGATGCGACCAGCTACGACCTCAGCAGCACGATGAGGTACTTCGTGCGCTTCACCAGCGGCGACCGTGCGGCGATCGGCTTCCACGACATCCCACGCGACAACGACGGCGAGCCGATCCAGCAGCGCGATCAGCTCGGGACACCGCTGTCGGCGGGCTGCATCCGCCAGGCCCGGCCCGATGCGCAGGCACTGTGGAGATTCGCCGGAGTTGGTACGAAGGTGGTCGTCGTCGCCTGAGACGACCGAGCATCAGCCGGTGGCGGTGTCGCCGCCGGACGTACGGCGGCGTTGGCGACGACGGCGCTGACCCTGCGAGCCGTCGGCCGGACCGCCCGCGCGGGACGCAGCCTGCATCGACGTCGGCTCGCCGACGGTCTCGACCGGACGGCCGCCGCGGGTACGCGTGCGGTTGCGGCTCTGGTTGCGCGTGCGGGCCGGACGTTCGCTCTTCGCCGGTCCGCTGGGCGTACGCGGCTCGCGCTTGGGTTCGGGTAGGAGGCGACCGGTGGCGCTCTTGGGGATGCCCAGGTCGTGGAAGAGGTGATCTGAGGTGGAGTACGTCTCCTGCGGCTCCTCGAACGGCAGGTCCAGAACGCTGTTGATGGACTTCCAACGCGTGATGTCAGCCCAGTCGACGAACGTGATGGCGATGCCCGACGCGCCCGCACGGCCGGTGCGGCCGATCCGGTGGACGTACATCTTGTCGTCCTCAGGACACGTGTAGTTGATCACGTGCGTGATGGCTTCGACGTCGATGCCACGGGCGGCGACGTCGGTGGCGACGAGGATGTCGATCTTGCCCTCGCGGAACCTGCCCAGCGCCTTCTCGCGGGCGACCTGCGCCATGTCGCCGTGAAGTGGCGAGCTCGGGAAGCCGCGCTCCTGCAGGTCGTCGGCGAGCCGCTGGGCGTTGCGCTTGGTACGGCTGAAGATGATGATCCGCCCGCGGTCCTCGGCCTGCAGGATGCGGGCGATGATCTCGGGCTTGTCGAGGTCGTGGGCCTGGTAGACGAACTGCGCCGTCGCCGGCACCATCTGGCTGGCGTCCGACGACTCCGCGCGGATGTTCATCGGATGGCGCATGTGCTTGCGCGCCAACCCCACGATCGCGCTGGGCATCGTGGCCGAGAACAGCATCGTCTGCCGGGTCTCGGGCGTCTTGGACAACAATTTCTCGACGTCTGGCAGGAAGCCGAGGTCGAGCATCTCGTCGGCCTCGTCCAGCACGAGCGACTTGACGTGTGAGAGGTCGAGCGCGCCGCGGTTGGCGAGGTCGAGCAGGCGCCCGGGGGTGCCGACCACGATGTCGACGCCGGACTGCAGCGCGTCGAGCTGGGACTCGTACGGCACACCGCCGTAGATGTTGAGGATCTTGGAGCCACGCCGAGCCGATGCGGCGACCAGGTCACCGGTGACCTGGATGGCGAGCTCGCGGGTGGGGGCGATGACGAGAGCCTGCGGCTTGCCGGGTGCGGCGAGGTCCTCGTAGTCGGGGTCATGGGGCGCGATCGTGCGTTGCACCACGGGGATGCCGAACGCCAGGGTCTTGCCGGTGCCGGTGCGTGCCTGCCCGATCAGGTCGGTGCCCATCAGCGCGATCGACAGGGTCATCTCCTGGATCGGGAAGGGGGTCGTGATGCCCACGTCTTCCAGCGCAGCGGCAATCTCGGGCAGCACGCCCAGGTCTGTGAAGCTGGTCAGTGTCTTCTCGTTTTCTTCCGGAATGCTCGTGCTTCGCGCACGTGTCGCAGACCAGTGTATCGGCCGCGGGTGCCACCAGTCGCTACGCTGCGTCCATGTCCGATCAGACCCCGCCGACGCCGACTCCGCACAGCCCTCCCGAAGCCTTCTCCGACCCGCTGTATCGCACCGGGGTCGTGGACCTGCTGGGGGTGCTCGCGTACGGGGAGCTGAGTGCGTTCGAGCGCCTGGCGGAGGACGCCAAGCTGGCACCGGGGATACCGGAGAAGGCCGCGATCGCCGCGATGGCGTCGGCCGAGCTCGGACACTACGAGGCGTTGCGCGACCGGCTGGTCACGCTCGGCGCCGACCCGTACGAGGCGATGGAGCCGTTCGTCGACACGTTCGGGCGCTTCCACGCGCAGACCGCGCCGGCGGACTGGTTGGAGGGGCTGGTCAAGGCGTACGTCGGCGACGGGCTGGCTGCGGACTTCTACCGCGAGATCGCCGCGTACCTCGACGAGGACACCTGCAGCCTGATCATGGAGACGTTGGCCGACACCGGACACTCGGCGTTCGTGGTCGACCAGGTACGCGCGGCGATCGCGCACGACCCGCGCGTCGGCGGACGGCTGGCCTTGTGGGGTCGCCGGCTGGTCGGCGAGGCACTGAGCCAGGCCCAGCGGCTCGCGGCCGACCGGGACGGGTTGACGACCGTGCTCGTCGGCGGCGCCGACCGGCCGGGGATGGACCTTGCGGGTATCGGCCGGATGTTCGCCCGCCTCACCGAGAACCACAGCGTGCGGATGGCCAAGCTCGGTCTCGCCTCCTAGCCGCCGCGGTCAGGCGCGCCGAAGGAGTCGGGCGGTCAGGCGCCGAAGCCGACCTTGCGCAGACCTTCGGAGCCGAACTCCAGATAGGCGATCTTGGCAGCGGGTACGGCCAGGACGCCGCCCCGCTGGTCGGCGAGCACGAGCACACCGTCATCCGACGCGAGCGCATCGCGAAACGCCGTCACGACCTGTTCCTGCGCCTGGTCCACATCGACCGTCAGCTCACGGGCGGCGTTCTGCACACCGATCTTGACGTCCACGTCATGCCTCTCGTTCGTTCGCACGGACCACGCGACCCGCGCAGCTCCACATCTGCGTCCTGCTGCAACCGTAGCCGTCGCCGAAACCATCCCGCCCGCGGCTGGTACGGCTGTAACAGAAGCGGTGGTCAGCGGGGACTCAGGCGTCGGAGTCCTCGGTACGCGGGAACCCGCGGATGCCGCGCCAGGCGAGACCGCTCACCAGACCAACTGCCTCCTCGTGATTCAGCGCCGTGGCGTTCTCCAGCCAGTAGCGGGCGCCGACCTGGGCCATGCCGACCAGGCTCACCGCGAGCAGCTCCGAGGCCACGGTCGGCAAACCGGTGTCGTCGTGGATCACCTCGGCCACAGCCTGCGCCGTCTCGGTGGTGACCCTGTCGACGCGTTCGCGCACGGCCGGCTCGCTGGTCAGGTCGGACTCGAACACCAGCCGGAACGCCGCCTGCGAGTCCGCGACGTAGCTGTAGAACACGTCGATGGTGGCCTGGACACGTTCCTTGTTGAGCTCTGTCGAGGCGAGCGCGTCGCGCACGGCGGCGATGACGGTGTCGCACGAGGAGTCGAGCAGCGCGAGGTAGAGCTCGAGCTTGCCGGGGAAGTGCTGGTACAGCACCGGCTTGGAGACACCGGCACGCTCGGCGATGTCGTCCATCGCGGCCGCGTGGTAACCGTTGGCGACGAACACCTCGAGCGCGGCATCGAACAGCTGCGCCCGGCGAGCGTTTCGCGGGAGCCTGCCGCCGCGAGGGCGCTCCTGTGTCACGGGGGTGCTGGTCGCCTTGGTCACGCCCGAATCGTACCCGTGCCCAGCCGCATGTACGTGTACCTTCCTGCGGTGCTTCACGATGTGGACCGGCCGCACCGCGCGGGGCCGCAGCGCACATGATGGAGGCGGGAACACTGGCGGGCCAGATGACGTTATGCCACCTGATCTCGCAACCGGCCCCCGCACATCACCACGCACAATGCACGCCGAAGGAGCACCCGTGGCCCTCCCACCGCTCGTCGCACCCGCTGAAGAGCTGACCGTCGATGAGGTACGCCGCTACAGCCGCCACCTGATCATCCCCGACGTCGGCATGACCGGGCAGAAGCGGCTGAAGAACGCCAAGGTGCTGGTCATCGGCGCCGGCGGCCTCGGCAGCCCCGCGCTGCTGTACCTCGCCGCAGCCGGCGTCGGCACCCTCGGCATCGTGGAGTTCGACGAGGTCGACGAGTCCAACCTGCAACGCCAGATCATCCACGGGCAGAGCGACATCGGCCGACCCAAGGCCGACTCCGCCCGCGACTCCGTCGCCGAGGTCAACCCGCACGTCCGCGTGGTCGTGCACGACGAGCGCCTCGACAACGACAACGCCCTGCACATCTTCGCCGAGTACGACCTCATCGTCGACGGCACCGACAACTTCGCGACCCGCTACCTCGTCAACGACGCGGCCGTCATCCTCGGCAAGCCGTACGTGTGGGGCTCGATCTTTCGTTTCGAGGGCCAGGTGTCGGTGTTCTGGGCCCAGGAGGGTCCGCACTACCGCGACCTGTACCCCGAGCCGCCGCCACCGGGCATGGTGCCCTCCTGCGCCGAGGGCGGCGTACTGGGTGTCCTGTGCGCCTCGATCGGCTCGATCATGGTGACCGAGGCGATCAAGCTCATCACCGGCATCGGCGACCCGCTGATCGGCCGGCTGATGGTCTACGACGCGCTTGAGATGCGCTACACGACGCTCAAGATCGGCCGCGACCCCGGCGGCGAGCCGATCACCGAGCTGATGGCCGACTACGAGGCGTTCTGCGGCGCGATCAGCGACGAGGCCGCCGACGCCGCAGCCGGGTCGACCATCTCGGTCATGCAGCTGGACAACATGCTCAAGGAGCGGGCCGAGGGCACGCGCGACTTCGAGCTGGTCGACGTCCGCGAGCCCAACGAGTACGAGATCAACAAAATCCCCGGCTCGGTGCTGATCCCCAAGGGTGAGTTCCTCAACGGTCGTGCGCTGGAGCAGCTGCCGCAGGACAAGCCGGTGGTGCTGCACTGCAAGTCCGGTGCACGCTCGGCCGAGGCCCTCGCGGTCCTCAAGGGAGCGGGCTTCGAGGACGCCGTGCACGTCGGCGGCGGGGTCGTCGCCTGGGTCAACCAGATCGACCCCTCGCAGCCCTCGTACTGACCCGGCGGTCGGACCCAGGGAGATGCGCGATCGCGAGCTCCTCACCGAGCAGGTTCTCGCCGTCGTCGAGACGATCCCGCCCGGGCGCGTGATGTCGTACGGCGCGATCGCCCGCGCCGTGGGGGCGGTCGGGCCGCGTCAGGTGGGTCAGGTGATGGCGTACGACGGTGGTGGCGTGCCCTGGTGGCGCGTCGTGCGCGCCGACGGCACGTTGCCTGCCCACCTGGCCGCACGCGCGGGGGTGCACTACCGGCGCGAGCGCACCCCCATGCGGACCGACGGCGTGCGCGTACACATGGCGGCCGCGCAGTGGTCTCCAAAGCCGTCGTCCTTGCCGTAACCCGCCCGTCCCGGTCCGTTAGACGTGACACTGCCCCCGACGGACGGACCGCTCATGCCCGGCTGCACCACCAGACGTCTTCTCGCGCTCGTCGCCCTACCGATCGCCGCTGCGCTCGGCGGCACCACGGCGTCGGCATCGGCGGCACCCTCGTACGCTCCCGAGGACGAGGCCTCCATCACCCCCGGCGTGATGATGTACACCGCCGGCGCCCAGTACACCGCCAACTTCGTGTTCCGCGATGGGGACGGCAGGCGCTACGTCGGCTATGCGGACCAACTCGTGCACCTACAACGGCTTCGCGCTGGTGCGGGTGGCCAGGTCCTCAGCAGACGAGGTCAACCCGACCGTGCCGTTCTTCGGTGGCCCGACCAAAGGTCGACCGGAGCGGCACGGAGGCCGGCGAGCAAGTCTTCAGCTACGGCAAACTCCGCGATCCGCGGCGGAGCCGAGCCGCTGTCGCCCAAGTTCGGATTGAGCCTCGGCGACACCGGTGGCGGTTGGTCACATACCGTCTCCACGCTCACCCCGGGGATCCCCAGCGACTCTGGCAGCGGCTTCCTGGACGACCAGGGCGAAGCAATCGGCGTACTTTCGACACTCAACATCGTCCCGACTCCTGCCTCGAACGGCGTCGGGGATCTCGGCCGCGAGCTGGACCATGCGCAGGCCCAGTCCGGGCTCGACCGACTGCGCCTGGTGCCAGGAACCCGGGAGTTCTCGCCGCTGGGGTCATCCCGGGCCTCCCCGCGCTCCCAGGACTGACCCTCTGAGCGCGCTCGCGTCCACCCAACGATCGACGATGAGTGCGTGACCATTGTCGAGCTGTTGCGTTAGAGGGTACGAAGGTCGGCGCTCGACGCCGGGCTGGGCAGCATCTCGGGGGAGCGGCCTCGCGTCGCCGGACAGTGTTCCGGCAGTGCGAGGCCGCTCCCATCACCGACCGGTGAGCTGCGCGGGACTGTCGGTCGCCTCTGGTCTCATTGGTCTCATGCCCACGACGTACCACCTGCAGGTGCCGACCACCGGCCGGCACCCGGCCCCCGTGCTCGATGCTGCCCAGCGTGCGGTCGTGGACCATCCGGGGGGTCCGCTCCTGGTCCTGGCCGGCCCTGGCACCGGCAAGACGACGACGCTGGTGGAGACGGTCGTCGACCGCGTGGACGACAGGGGGCTGGCCGCCGACCAGGTGCTCGTCCTCACCTTCAGCCGCAAGGCAGCCCAGGAGCTGCGTTCGCGCATCGGCGCCCGGCTGCGCGACACGGCCACGTCGCCGACCGCGACCACGTTCCACTCCTTCTGCTACGCGCTCGTGCGGCGTTTCCAGGACCCCGAGGCGTTCACCCACCCGCTACAGCTGTTGTCAGCGGCCGAGCAGGACGCGCGCATCCGCGAGCTGGTCGCCGGCACGCTCCAGACGCACACGGTGCAGTGGCCACCGGTGCTGCGACCAGCACTCGGCACCCACGGCCTCGCGGTGGAGCTGCAAGCAGTGATCTCGCGGGCTCGCGCGCTCGGGATGGACCCCGCGCACCTGCGGGCACTCGCCGAGTCCGCCCAGCGGCCGGACTGGCGTGCCGCGGCTGAGTTCTTCGAGGACTATCTCGACGTCTTCGACGCCCAAAATCTCATCGACTACGGGGAGCTGGTGCACCGCGCGCTGATCGCCGCGAGCTACCCGGCCCACCAGCGGCAGCTCCACGCGGAGTTCTCCTTGGTCGTGGTCGATGAGTACCAGGACACCGATCCCACCCAGGTGGCGCTCCTCGCGGCTCTTGCCGGCGGCGGGCGCGACCTGGTCGCCGTCGGCGATCCGGACCAGTCGATCTACGCGTTCCGCGGCGCCGACGTCGGTGGCGTCATGCGGTTCACCGACGACTTCCGCACCGCCGCCGGTGCCCCCGCGCCGGTGCTCGCGCTGCGGTCGACCCGCCGGTTCGGCCGGGCCATCCTGGCCGCCTCGCGCGCCGTCATCGGTCCGCTGGGCGTTACCGGCGGCCTCGATCGCGAGACCTTCCACCGGTTCCGGCACCCCGAGAGTGTCGACCCGGTGTTCGGCGACGGGGAAGTCGTCGTGCAGACCTTCGGCTCGGCAGCGGCCGAGGCCGAGCACATCGCTCTGATGCTCCGACGCGCCCACCTCAAGGAGGGCGTCCCGTGGTCGCAGATGGCGGTGCTCGTACGGTCCGCCACGGCTTCGCTGCCGCGCCTGCAGCGCGCACTTGTCGACGCCGGAATTCCGGTCGAGGTCGCTGGCGATGAGCTCCCGCTCCGGTCCGCGCCCGCGGTGGCCCAGCTGCTCCAGACCTTGCGCGTCGCCCAGGACCTCGCGGAGTCCGGTGAGGTGGCCCCTGCGTCCGCCGAGGCCCTCCTGACCGGTCCGATCGGCGCCCTCGATGCCTCCGTCGTCCGATCCCTTACCCGGGTGCTGCGCCGCATCGACGCCGAGATCGACCCGGAGACCAACCGACCTACGCAGCACGCCCGACCGTCGGCCACGCTACTGGCCGAGACGCTCGCCAAGCCCGAGCAACTCGTGCTGGTCGACCGCGGCAGGGCCGCCCGCACCGCAGACCGGGTGCGTCACGTGGCCGGCCTGCTCGCCCGAGCCAAGCAGCAGATCCTCGACCGTGCGCCTGCCGAGCAGATCCTGTGGGACCTGTGGGACGGCAGTGGCTGGCCCCACCGGCTCAGCCGCGCTGTCGAGCGCGGCGGTGGCGCAGCCCGTACGGCCGACCGCGACCTCGACGCGGTGTGTGCGTTGTTCGACCTCGCCGCGCGTGCGGAGGAGCGCGGCGGACGCCGTACCCTGGCGGCCTTCCTCGCCGAGGTCGACGCGCAGCAGATCCCGGCCGAGACCCTCGCCGAACGCGGTGTCCGAGACGATGCCGTACGCCTGCTCACCGCGCACCGGTCCAAGGGCCTGCAGTGGCGGGTCGTCGTTGTCGCCGGCGTCCAGGACGGGGTGTGGCCCGACGTCCGGCACCGCGGCAGCCTGCTGCAGCCGGACCGGATGTCACCGCGCGGGCCCCAACCGCCGGCAAGCACCGCAGCCTTGCTCGCGGAGGAGCGGCGGCTCTTCTACGTCGCGGTGACAAGGGCACGACAGCGGCTCGTGGTGACCGCGGTGCAGAGTCCGGCCGAGGACGGTGAGCAGCCGTCGCGGTTCCTGACCGCGATCCGGCCGTTTGCCACCACGCCGGAACGCGACCCCCTCCCGATGGGGCGTCCGCCGCGTCCGCTCTCGCTGCGGGGCGTCGTCGCTGAGCTGCGCGGCCTCGCCGAGCAGACCGACGACGCTGACCTGCGGGCGGCGGCCCTGCAACGGCTCGGCGCCCTCGCGGTGACAGGCGACGACGGCGTACGGGTCGGCGCTGCCGATCCCGACCGCTGGTGGGGCGTCCACGCCGTCACCGCCAATGCCGTCCCCGTCCGTCCACCGGACGAGCCCCTCGCGCTGTCGGGCAGCTCGCTCAACGGTCTCGTCTCGTGTCCGTTGTCGTGGTTCCTGTCGCACGAGGCCAAGGGCGACACCGCGAGCACCAGCGCCCAAGGCTTCGGGCTGGTCATCCACGCGTTGGCTGCTGACGTCGTCCGCGGCGGCACCAGCGACGATCCCGCCGAGCTGATGTCCAGGCTGGACACGATCTGGCCGCAACTGTCCTTCGCGGCTCCATGGGTGTCCGTGCGCGAGCGCGCGGAAGCGCAGAAGGCGATCGGGAGGTTCGTGACCTGGCACCGCAGCCGGACGGCCCGCACCCTCGCCGCGGAGCACCGGTTCGAGGTCACCGTCCCCATCGGCGGTGATGCCGTCGTGTTGCGGGGGTCGATGGACCGGGTGGAGGTCGAGGCCGACGACCTGGTGCGGGTCGTGGACTACAAGACCGGCAAGAACCCACCCAAGGCCACCACACTGTCCACCCACCCCCAGCTGGGGGTCTACCAGCTCGCCGTCGAACACGGTGGGGTCCCTGACGTCCCCGGCGCGCGCAGCGGGGGCGCCGAGCTCGTACACCTGCGCCTCGACGACTCGGCCAAGACGCCCGGAGTGCCCAAGGTGCAGCCACAGTCACCACCGGCCAGCGGCGAGGAGCTTGCGGCGTTCGCCCAGCTGGAGCAGGCCGTCCGCGTACTACGCGACGAACGCTTCGACGCGACGCCGGGGCCTGAGGTCTGCGGCTACTGCGACTTCAAGGCGGTGTGCCCGGCGCAGCCGGAGGGCCGCACGATCCTGCCGGTGCCGCAAACACGACGAGACCGACCGATGACCGCCCGGCAGGAGGAGCGCCGGTGACCGCCACGACCATCACTGCACGCCCGGTCCTGCTGCACGACACCGACCACCTGTGCCGCGTGCTCGGCGTGCCCTACAGCGACGAGCAGCTCGCCGCCATCATCAGCCCGGTCGACCAGCCCGGCGTGATCGTCGCCGGCGCCGGGTCGGGCAAGACCGAGGTGATGGCCGCGCGGGTGGTGTGGCTGGTCGGCAAGGGCCACGTCGACCCGGGCTCGGTGCTCGGCCTGACCTTCACCAACAAGGCGGCCAGCGAGCTGGCGAGCCGGATCCGGCTGGCCCTGCAGCGCCTCGCCGACGATGCCGGCATCGGTGACTTCCTGCAGGAGGGCGGAGAGCCCGTCGTCTCGACCTACCACGCCTACGGTGGCTCGTTGATTGCCGAGCACGGGCTGCGGCTGGGATACGAGCCGGACCTGCAGGTGATCGCCGACGCCTCACGCTTCCAGCGCGCCGCACGCGCCGTGCAGACCCACCGCGGCGGGTTGGCGCTGACGCCGACCCATGTACCCACGCTCGTGGGAGACGTCATCGCCCTGGACGGCCAGATGGCCGACCACCTGGTGGGACCGGTCGAGGTTCGCGAGTTCGACGCGGAGCTGCGCCGGCTGCTCGCCACACACAAGCAGGTCAAGGACGTCGCCAAGGCGGTCCGCGTCGCCTCGCACCGCGACGAGATCGTCTCCCTCGTGGAGGGCTACCGCGCACTCAAGTCCGACGCCGGGGTGATGGACTTCTCCGACCAGATGGCCTGGGGTGCGCGGCTCGCGATCGAGTGTCCCGAGGTCTCTGAGACCGAGCGCTCGCGGTTCGCCGTCGTGCTCCTCGATGAGTACCAGGACACGTCCGTGGCACAGCGGATGATGCTGCAGGGCTTGTTCTCCGGCGCCGACGCGTCCTCTGGGCGCGGCCATCCCGTGACCGCTGTCGGGGACCCGTGCCAGGCGATCTACGGGTGGCGGGGTGCCTCGGCCGACAACCTGACGCAGTTCCTCGACCACTTTCGCGCTGCGGACGGTGGGCGCGGGGCCGAGCTCGGTCTCAGCGTCAACCGGCGCTGCGGCACGTCGATCCTGGACGTGGCAAACACGCTGGCCGCGCCGTTCTACGACGCCTCCGACGTCGTAGTCGCGCTGCGGCCGTCCTCGGGCGCGATCGCCGGGACCGTACGCGCCGCGTGCCTACCCACCGTGGAGGACGAGATCGAGTGGCTCGTCGACCAGGTGAGCGCGGTTCACGCCCTGCAGAGCGACGCCGCCAGCCACTGGTCCGACATCGCGGTGCTCGTACGCGACAAGAACGAGGTGGCATCGCTCGCTGCGGCCTTCCGTACCCGTGATGTGCCGGTCGAGGTGGTCGGTATGTCCGGGTTGCTTCAACAGCCCGAGGTCGAGGACGTGGTGGCGACACTGGAGGTGGTCGACTCGCTCACTGCCAACGCGGCGCTGCTCCGACTGTTGACCGGGCCGCGGTTCAACATCGGCGCCCGCGATCTCGCACTGCTCGGCGCCCGGGCACGCCAACTGGTCGGGACAGATCTCAGCGTCCGCAGCGACGACCTGGTCGACGAGCTGTCCCGAGCGGTCAGTGGTGTCGATCCCAGCGACATCCTCTCCCTCGCCGATGCCGTCGACGACCCCGGCACCCTGGCGTACTCGCAGGCGGCTGAACGGCGGTTCGCCGATCTGTCGCGGGTGCTCGGACGGCTGCGGGTCCACGCCACCGAGCCGCTGCCGGACCTGGTACGCCAGGTGATCGTCGCCCTCGACCTCGACGTCGAGCTCGCTGTGCAGCACGGACCCGCGGCGGTCCAGGCGCGCGACAACCTCGCTCTGCTGGTCGATGCGGTGACCGAGTTCGTCGGCAACGAGCCCAGTGCCAGCACCTCGGCGCTGCTCGCCTACCTGCGCGCCGAGGAGGACTTCAACAGCGGCATGGAGGTCGCTGCGCCGAGCGAGACCGACTCGGTCAAGCTCCTCACGGTCCACAAGGCCAAGGGGCTGGAGTGGCGGCACGTGTTCGTACCGTTCATGTCTGCTGAGGTCTTTCCCTCGGGCAAGGCACGCGACCGGTGGGTCTCCACGGCTCGCGAGCTGCCGGCCGACCTTCGCGGCGACGCCGACAGCCAGCCGCAGGTCACCGAGTGGACACCGGCCGGCCTCAGTGCCTACCGCACTCAGAGCAAGCAGGACGCCCTGCTGGAGGAGCTCCGGCTGGGCTACGTCGCGTTCACCCGCGCCAAGGCGACGCTTGTCGTCAGCGGTCACTGGTGGGGGCGTACTCAGATTGCGCCGCGCGGACCGTCGGCATACCTGCAGCAGGTGCGTCAGTGGTTGCAGGCCGCCGGTTCGGACGCGTCGATCTGGGCCGAAGATCCCCGCGCGGACCTGCCCGACGGACAAGACCCCACCAACCCCCTCGTCGCGCAGCGTGCCATCGTCGGCTGGCCGGCACCCACCGACGGACCGTGGGTGCGGAGGCGCCGTGAGGTTGCCGCCGAGCTGCGGACAGTGATCGCCGATCCGCCCGCGCACCAGGTCGCGGTCCCCGACCGACCCGATGCGCTGGACGCGGATCAGCGCAGCGGCTGGGAGCGGCTCAGCGTCCTCGACGGCGACATCGTCGACCTTGTGGCCGAGGCGCAGGTCAGCCATCGCGACACCGTCGAGGTGGCGCGCCCGGCAACGCTGTCGGCGACCGCGGTGGCGAGGTTGCGCGACGACCCGGACGGTTTCGCCCGCGCCCTCGCCCGCCCGATGCCGCGCAGACCGGCACCGTCCGCGCGCTTCGGCACCCGCTTCCACGCCTGGATCGAGGCACACTTCGGTCAGCAGATGCTCCTGGCCGAGGACGAGCTGCCCGGACGCGACGTCACCGACATCCGCGATGACACCGAGCTTGCAGACGTCATTGCGGCCTTCAGTCGCGGTCCCTTCGCCGACCGCAGACCGCACGCGATCGAGACGCCGTTCTCCTTGCGGCTTGCCGGGCAGGAGGTCCGTGGGCGCATCGATGCCGTCTACCGCACCGCGCACGGGTTCGAGGTCGTCGACTGGAAGACCAACCGCCGTGCCGACGCCGACCAGCTGCAGCTGGCGATCTACCGGCTCGCATGGGCAGAGACGCACGACCTCGACCTGTCCGAGGTGACGGCTGCGTTCTACTACGTGCGCCTCGGCCGCACCGTCCGCTACGCCGATCTGCCTGGTCGCGACCAGCTGGAGGCGGTCGTCGCCGGTACGCACCCATCGCCGTAGGCTCCATAGGTGAGCGAATCCGCCGAGCCGGCTGCTTCCCGCCCGCTGTTCACCTTCGCCAACAACGTGCACGACCGGCGGTCGCTGCTGCGTGCAGACGAGGCGGCGTTGCAGGCCGCCTGGGACGACGACGAGTCACGTGCCACCGTCGTTGGAGGCGACCACATCGCCACCGGCGGCGACGCGCTCTGGTGGACCCCCACTTCGCAGGCACCGGCGGGCGAGCGCATCCTGCTGGGGGCCCTTGGTGGACGAGAGCACTTCGCGGTCATGGTCGACCGAGTGCCGGACGAGTGCTCGCCGCAGACCCTGCGCGAGCTCGCTCCTGCGCTAGCGGCAGACGAGGCGGGGCTCGCGGTGCACGCGATCAGCGTCGCGCAGTGGCACCGTACCCACCAGCACTGTGCGCGGTGCGGTGCGCCCACCGCGGTGGCCCAGGCCGGCCACCTGCGCCGCTGCCCGGCCTGCGGGGCGCAGCACTTCCCGCGGACCGACCCCGCAGTCATCATGCTCGTCACCGACGGCGACGACCGCGCCCTGCTCGGCAGGCAACCGGTGTGGCCCGAGGGCCGTTACTCGACGCTGGCAGGGTTCGTCGAACCCGGGGAGTCGCTCGAGGACGCCGTGCGCCGCGAGATCATGGAAGAGGCCGGTGTCGTCGTCGGGGAGGTCACGTACGCCGGCAGCCAGCCGTGGCCGTTCCCGTCGAGCCTGATGCTGGGATTCTTGGCCCGCGCCGCCTCGTACGACATCGTCGTCGACAACGACGAGATCGAGGACGCACGCTGGTTCACCCGTGCCGAGGTCACCGAGCTGACCGCCGCCGGTGGGCTCGGGCTGCCCGGAACGCTGTCGATCTCACGCTGGCTCATCGAGTCCTGGCACGGCGGCGAGATCACCGGCGCCTGGCGCTGACCCACACCTGCCCTCCACGATTTGTGAGCTCACGCGTCGTTCCCGGCGCAGAAACCAACCCTGGACTCACAAATCGTGGGGGACGGCTGAGTCAGACGCCGAGCTGGGCCTTGACCTGCGCCACCGAGGGGTTGGTGAGGGAGGACCCGTCGGCGAACACCAGCGTCGGTACGGTCTGGTTGCCCTTGTTGGCCTTCGCCACGACCGCTGCGGCCTCGGGCTGCTCCTCGATGTCCACCTCGGCGAAGTCGGTGATACCTTCGCGCCGCAACTGGCCCTTGAGACGGTGGCAGTAGCCACACCACGGGGTCGAGTAGAGCGTGAACGCAGCAGGCATGTCTTGTCCCCTTCGATGACTAGTGTTGACGCTGTTCGCAACATGACCGCCGCAGCCGTTATTCCGCCATCACCACCGCCACGACCGACGCCCACGAGGAGCTCCGTGCGACCCACCGCCGACGACCTGCTCGCCGCGCTCGACCCCGAGCAGGCCGAGGTCGCACGCGCGCTGCACGGGCCGGTGTGCGTGGTGGCCGGCGCGGGCACCGGCAAGACCCGTGCCATCACGCACCGCATCGCCTACGGCGTCGCGTCCGGCGTCTACACGCCCACCGAGGTGCTGGCGGTGACGTTCACCGCACGGGCCGCCGGCGAGATGCGGGGCCGCCTGCGCACCCTCGGTGCCGACGGGGTGCAGGCGCGGACGTTCCACTCCGCCGCGCTTCGCCAGGCGCGCTACTTCTGGCCCCAGGTCTACGGCGGCGACCTGCCCGAGGTCACCGCCTCCAAGCTGCCGCTGCTCGCCGAGGCCACGCGGCGCTGCCGGGTCTCGACCGACCGCACGCTCATGCGTGACCTGGCCAGCGAGATCGAGTGGGCCAAGGTCAGCAACGTACGGCCCGCCGACTACCCGGTCCTCAGCGCGCAGGCCGGCCGCGGCTTCGACACGATCGACCGCGCGACCACCGCGCACGTGTTCGCCGCGTACGAGGAGGTCAAGCGCGAGCGCGGCCGCATCGACATGGAGGACATCTTGCTGTGCACCGCGGCGCTGCTGTCCGAGGACGAACGCGTCGCCGCACAGGTGCGCCGCCAGTACCGCCACCTCGTCGTCGATGAGTACCAGGACGTCAACCCGCTGCAGGCGACGCTCCTCGAGCAGTGGCTCGGCGGGCGCGAGGACATCTGCGTCGTCGGTGACCCGCTGCAGACCATCTACTCCTTCGCCGGTGCCTCCCCGACCCACCTCAACGACTTCACCCGGCGCTATCGCGGCGCCACCCGCATCGAGCTCGTACGCAACTACCGGTCCACCCCGCAGATCATCGAGGCTGCCAACACCGTCTCCGCCAAGGGCCGCCGCGACGGCGTCACCCTGCGCTCACAGCAGGAGGCAGGTCCGGCGGTCACATACACCAGCTACTCCGACGAGGTAGCCGAGGCAGAGAGCGTCGCCGCGCAGGTCCTGCGTCTACGCGACGCCGGGACCGCGTTGCGCGAGATCGCCGTCCTGTTCCGCATCAACGCCCAGTCCGAGGCGTTCGAGGAAGCTCTGGCCGCACGTGACCTGCCGTTCGTCGTCCGCGGCGTCGAGCGGTTCTTCGACCGTCCCGAGGTGCGCCAGGCCGTCACGTTGCTCCGCGGCCAGGCCCGCGGCGGCGATCCCGGTTCCGGTGACTTGGTCGCTGACACCAAGGACGTCCTGACCTCGATGGGCTACTCCGAGCAACCGCCGAGCGGAGCCGGCGCCTTACGCGACCGGTGGGAGTCCTGGCACGCCGTCGTCTCGATGGCGGCCGATCTCGCCGCAGCCGACCCGGGTGCCGACCTGTCCGTGCTCGTCGCGGACCTCGAGCGCCGCGCGCAGAGCTCTCACGCCCCGATCGCCGAGGGCGTGACGCTGGCGACGCTCCACACGGCCAAGGGCCTGGAGTGGGATGTCGTGTTCTGCATCGGCGTGCACGAGGGGACGATGCCGATCGTCTACGCCGACACCCCCGCGGCCGTGGAGGAGGAGCGCAGGCTGCTGTACGTCGGCGTGACCCGCGCCCGACAGCAGCTGCACGTGTCCTGGTCGGCGGCGCGCAGCCCCGGCGGGCGCGGCAACCGCCGGCCGAGCCGGTTCCTCGACGGTCTCCGGCCGGCCGACGAGGTGAGCGCGACCGTGGGGCGGTCCCGCCGGCGTACCGCTCGCGAACGAGGCGTCGCCCACTGCCGGGTGTGCAACGTCGTGCTCAGCACCGGCGCCGAGCGCAAGATCGGGCGCTGCTCGACCTGCCCTGCGACCTATGACGAGGAGCTCTTCGAGGCGTTGCGCGGCTGGCGCGGGGAGCAGGCCAGCGCGCAGAAGGTTCCGGCGTACTGCGTCTTCACCGACGCCACCTTGACCGCGATCGCCGAGGAGCGCCCGGGTGACGCTCCGGCGCTGCTCAAGATCCCCGGTGTCGGCCGGACCAAGCTCGACCGCTACGGCGACGAGGTCCTCGCCCTGTGCTCGCCCTGACCGCCGCTCAGCCGCAGGCCGCGGCCACCCGCGACGTCGACTTCGCCAGAAGTTTCCCATAAATCAATTGCGCCTCGAATTGCCATCCGCGTAGGCTGCCCTCATGTCGTTGAGTTAGAGGACCCCTCGGGTCCTCCCCTGAGTGCGGAAGGAGGCGTTTTCCATGGACAAGATCATGTGTGTCAAGCCGGCGTTCAATGCCGCCCGCACGCGTGTCGTTTCTGGCCGTGCCGCCACCTTCGCTACGGGGGACACCTCCGTCTTCGGTGCGGCGTACCTCGGCCAGGACCTCGGTGCATCGGTGCGTGGCATCGATGCGCACAAGCCGGCATTCGCTGTCACCACCCAGGGGCGAGCTGCCTGGAGTCCACCTGTCTAGATCACCTCAGATCGGCAGGAACACTCCAGGCCGCGGAACCCTCACCGGGATCCGCGGCCTTTTTGTATCCCCGGATCCACCACCTCTCACACAAGTCCGTCAGATCTAGCCTCACGAGGAGGTGACATGACCATCAGCGTTCTCGACGTGCTCGTGGTCGACACCAAGCACGACACCGTCCTGCCGTGTCACACGAGCGATCCGGAACTTTTCTTCGGAGAGACACCGCACGACGTCGAGGTGGCGAAGGCAATGTGCCTTGGCTGTCCCGTACGTCAGCAGTGCCTCGCCGGAGCCAGGGACCGGGCCGAGCCATGGGGCGTCTGGGGCGGCGAGCTCTTCTTCCAAGGAGCCGTCATCCCGCGCAAGCGGCCCCGAGGTCGTCCACGCAAGAACGACGTCTACGCCGCCTGACCGCCCACCGAAGGAAACCCACATCCATGTTGACCACCAGCACCCCCAGGAGCATCACCATGAATCTCATGCACGAAGAACTCGCTCGAGCACACAGTCTCGAGCGCCTCGAGCGGGCGCATCACCAGCGGCGGGCCAGCGAGCTCGTCCGCGCCAAGCGCCTCGCTCGTCGGGCGGAGAGGGCGGCCTACCAGGCCCGCCTCCACCTCGCCCGGGTTCTCTGAGGCGTCAAGGCGCACAGCGTCGAGAACGTACCTCGGAGGATCTGACGGACAGCACCACCGAGAAGAAGCGGCTGCTACGACCACCCGGTCGTGGCAGCCGCTTCGTCGTCCCGGCACTTCCGGGCGCGCTTGATCTCAGTCGGCGAAGCCGGGCAACGAATCGGCCAGGACGTCACGGAACGGCGCGGTCGCTTCGAGCTGGCTGAGCACGCCGATTCCACCGACCCAGACGCGATGGATCAGTAGGTACGACGGGGGCAGGTTGATCTGCATGGCGGTGCCCATGCCTTCGCGGTCCGGCCGGCTGACCCGGGCCGCCTGCTCCCGCATCCACTGCCGGCTGAACGCGAACGTCGGTGATCGCGCCGGCTCGACGAACGGCCCAAGGTAGGCGCGCATCAGGTCGGCGTCGACCCGCGCGCCCCGCCGCAGGAACCCCTCCGCGCGCAACCCTTCGACGACGGCGTCGTAGTCGTCATCGACGGCGTGCCGCAGCAGCCGCCCCACCACCGGCGGCAGGGTGCCGCCGGGCAGGCGCGCGACGGCCCCGTAGTCGACGACGCCGAGCCGGCCGTCTGCGAGAATTCGGAAGTTGCCAGGGTGCGGGTCGGCGTGCAGCAGTCCGACCCGCGACGGTCCGGCGAACATGAACCGTACGTAGATCTCCCCGAACTTGTCGCGGTCGGCCTGCGAACCGCTGTCGATCAGCGCCGCCAGCGAGCAGATGCTGTCCAGCCACGTGGTCACCAGGACCCGGCCTGTGTGATCCACAACCTCGGGCACCACGACATGCTCGTCGTCGCTGAACTCCGCGGCGAACGCGGCCTGGGCCTCGGCCTCCAAGGCGTAGTCGAGCTCCTCCATGATCCGGTCCTGCAGCTCGGTGACGAGCGGCTTGATGTCCAGGCCCGGCGCCAGCACCCCGAACAGGCGGCTGAGCCGCGCGATCTGGCGGAGGTCGCTCTCCAACGCCTTGGCAGCGCCGGGGTACTGCACCTTGATGGCGACCTCGCGGCCGTCGTGCCACCGGCCGCGGTGGACCTGCCCGATCGAGGCGGCGTACGCTGGCACGTCGTCGAAGCGGATGAACGAGTCCCGCCAGCTGCTGCCGAGCTCTCGCGCCATCACCCGGTGCACGGTCGGCGGCGACATGGGGGGCGCCGAGTCCTGCAACTTGGTGAGCGCCTCGCGGTACGGGCCGGCGAGCTCGTCGGGCATCGCCGACTCGAAGACGCTCATCGCCTGGCCGAACTTCATCGCGCCACCCTTGAGCTCTCCGAGGACACTGAAGATCTGCTCGGCCGTACGCTGCTGCACCTCGTTGACCACGGCGTTGGCGGGTGCGCCCGCCAGTCGGCGCCCCATTCCCAGTGTGGTCCTGCCGGCGAAGCCGATCGGCAGGCTCGCAAGGCGGGCAGTGCGCGCGAACGCACCGCGCGGGAATCCTGAGCCGGCGTCACCGTGCGGGTCGTCAGCGCTCATGTGTCCATTGTCGCGGTCAGGGCAAACGCGCCCAGCACGTGGCAGCCGCACGCGGGATGTACGTCGACCGTCCGCGTCTCGGTGTCGGTGGCACTGGGGCCGATGAACACGACGGTCGAGTGGTCGGCTGCGGCGCCGGAGTCGATCACGACCAGCAGCTGGGAGACCGTCTCGATGGCCGCTGCGTGGCAGGTGAGCACCGAGACCGCCGCGGCGGACCGCTCAGAGTCGGCCAGCGGACGCTCGACCTGCGCAAGGAGCGCGAGCCAGTGCGGGTCCCACTCGGCGCGTTGCAGGTCGGCGCACCGGACGCACGGTGTCTTCCCCGGTACGACGAGAGGACCGACCTCGACACCGTCCTGCTGCGCCTGCACCAGCAGGTGGGTCAGCTCCTCGTTGGCGAGCGCGTCGACCAACGAGCGAGCGCCGACCCCGGTCGCCATCACGACCACGAGTGTCGGTCGGTCGACGGGCTCGGCCGAGGCGCGTACGCCCGACCGGGTGAGCAGCTCGCGTACGCCTGCCGCGATGTCGGTGGTGCCCGCATCGTGCACGATCTCGACGTACGAGCCGCGTCGGCGCTCGAGGCGTTGAGCAACGCCGTCGGCGGCCCAGCCCTGGGCGCTGAGGTGGCGAGCCTCGGCGCGCAGTACGTCGTCGGGTCGCTCGTGCCAGGCGCCGGCGTCGACCAGCAGGCCGGCGCCGTGCAGCTCGGCGATCACCGCGACCGGGTCGTCGGTGAACTCCGGTACCTCAGTCGCGACGAGGTGTGCGAGCAGGGCGACGTCGCGAACGCCGTCGAGCAGGCGCAGCATCTGCACCAGGCCAGGGCGGTCGCGGAGCACGTACCCGCGTCCCGGCGCGGTGCCGAGCTGGAGGTGGTGGGGGTCGCGGCGGAGCACCGTGGTGCCGGGGCGCAGGGCAGGGCGCATGCATCCTCCTGGGATCGAGCCGTGTCCCCACTGTGCCCGCTGCCGGAGTGGGGTCCACGGTTGTCCACAGGGCCGCCTGCGCCCTCAGCTGTCAGCGAGCCCGACGGCGGCCGCGCAGGGCTCAGGCGCGGCCGAGGATGCGGTTGAGCTTCGTGCTGCACACCGGGCAGGTGCCCTTGGCCATCCGGGTGCCGTTGTCGGCGACGACCACGTCGCCACTGGCCTCGCGCTTCTCCTTGCACTTCACGCAGTAGAACTCGCCACTCCACGTCTCGGTCGCCATTGGATCCCCTCGGTCGTTCGGATGCTTGCACGGTACGCCCGTTAACCCTGCGGGGGGCCCAAAACACGCGGGCGGGAAGGCCCGGGCAACCGGCGTCCGTTGCGACCGGGTTCGAGGTCGACGGCGGGGACGGGGTCTCAAGCGGTGACAGCAGCCAGATCGCCGATGTCGACCACCGCTGCCACGCGGGCGAGGACGTCTGGATTCGCGCGGTAGTAGACCCAGGTGCCCCGACGCTGCGAGTCCACCAGACCTGACTCACGCAGCACCTTGAGGTGGTGGGAGATCGTCGGAGCCGAGAGGTCGAAAGCACCAGTCAGCTCGCAGACGCAGGCTTCCCCGCCCGCATGACACGCGATCATCGACATCAGCCGGAGCCGGACGGGGTCGCCGAGTGCCTTGAAGAGCACCGCCAGGTCCGTTGCGTCCGCCACGGACAGTGGCTCACTCGTCAACGGGGCACAGCACCCTTCGGCCAGAACGTCCAACTGCTTGGTCACAGGCTCTAATTTGACAGATGACGAATCAACGCGCAAGATCGGGTTCTCACATGATTTGATGTATGTCTAACCAGGAGGATGTCGTGTCACGTGTGCAGCTTGCCCTGCGGGTCAGCGACCTCGAGGGGTCGATCGCTTTCTACTCATCGCTGTTCGGTGCCGAACCGGCAAAACGGCGACCTGGGTACGCCAACTTCGCGATAGCCGAGCCGCCGCTCAAGCTCGTGCTGATCGAGGGGACACCGGATGCGCCGCCGGTGCTGGACCACCTCGGTGTCGAGGTGGAGTCCACCGAGCAGGTCGGCGACGCGACCCGGCGATTCAAGGATTCCGGCCTGGCGACGTTCGAGGAGACCGATACCGACTGTTGCTACGCCGTGCAAGACAAGGTCTGGGTACACGGGCCCGGCAAGGAACCGTGGGAGGTCTACGTCGTCAAGGGCGAGGGCGGCTCGACGTCGACGAGCGTGCCGAGCGGCGCCGATTCGGCCGGCTGCTGTACGACCGCCGCCGCCGACGAGGCGGCGTGCTGCACCCCGGCGGCCGCGTCGGCGTGAGCGACCTCACCAACGAAGGCAGCACGGCCGGCAGCTCCACCCAGACGCCGGTACTGGCGCAGCTGTCCGTTCTGGACCGGTTCCTGCCGGCGTGGATCGTCGCAGCCATGATCCTGGGTCTCGTCCTGGGCCGGACGGTCCCAGCACTGGACGACGTCCTGGACGCGATCAAGGTGGGCTCGGTCAGCCTGCCGATCGCTGTGGGGCTGCTGCTGATGATGTACCCGGTGCTGGCTAAGGTCCGTTACAGCGAGACCTCTCGCGTCACTGCCGACCGCAAGCTGTTGGCGGCCTCGCTGGTCCTGAACTGGTTGCTCGCACCTGCGCTGATGTTCGCCCTCGCGTGGTTGCTACTTCCGGACCTGCCTGAGTACCGGACCGGCCTGGTGATCGTCGGGCTCGCCCGTTGCATCGCCATGGTGCTGATCTGGAACGAGCTCTCGTGCGGAGACCGCGAGGCCGCCGCAGTCCTGGTGGCGATCAACTCCGTGTTCCAGATCGTCGCGTTCGCGGCCTTGGGCTGGTTCTACCTGCAGGTCCTTCCAGGCTGGCTGGGGTTGTCGACCACGAGCGCCGACTTCTCCGTCGCGACGATCGCCCTCAGCGTCCTCGTCTTCCTCGGCATCCCGCTGGTCGCCGGATATCTCACCCGCACGCTCGGCGAGCGGGCGAAGGGTCGTGACTGGTACGAGGCCCGGTTCTTGCCCACCATCGGCCCGATCGCCCTCTACGGCCTGCTGTTCACCATCGTGATGCTGTTTGCCCTGCAAGGTGACGCGATCACCAGCCACCCTCTGGACGTCGTCAGAATCGCGCTGCCGCTGCTGGCCTACTTCATCCTCACCTTTGCCGGTTCTTGGTTCATCGGCTCCCGGCTGCACCTCGGCTACGCCAAGACCGCGACCCTGGCATTCACCGCGGCCGGCAACAACTTCGAGCTCGCGATCGCCGTCGCCATCGGTACCTTCGGGGTCACGTCCGGCCAAGCGCTTGCTGGCGTCGTCGGTCCGCTGATCGAAGTACCCGTTCTCGTCGCGCTCGTCTACGTCGCGCTGTGGCTCCGTGACCGCACAACAGCTGAGGAACCCGCATGACCCCAAGGCCCGAGGTGCTCTTCGTGTGCGTCCACAACGCAGGCCGCTCGCAGATGGCAGCCGCGCTGCTCGACCGTCACGACAACGGCAGGATCCGCGTCCGTTCGGCAGGATCGCAACCAGCAGACCAGCTGAACCCGGCTGTCGTGACCGTCATGGCCGAGATCGGCGTCGATCTCACCAAGAGTTTTCCCAAGCCGCTGACCGACGAGGCGGTACGAATGGCTGCCGTCGTCGTCACCATGGGCTGTGAGGACACCTGCCCGATCTACCCGGGGAAGCGGTATCTCGACTGGGACCTCGACGACCCCGCCGGCAAGGACATCGACGCCGTCCGCGTGATCCGCGACGAGATCGACACCCGCGTCCGAGCCCTCCTGGTCGAGCTCGGCGACGACACTGCGTAAGAGGCGGCTGGCTGGCACTCGGTCAGCGGTGCTGCTGGCTGCAGAGGACTTGGAGCCGCTCGAGGAGACGGTTGCGATCCTCCGCCGACCCCGAGGCGACGCGAACATCATCGAGGTGACGGCGTTGATCATTTCTTGACCTTTGCGCGGGATGTTGTCACATTGCGCGGGTTATATCCCGTGCACACTGACAGCATCACACGTATACGTGGGAAACCACCGCGGAGGAGGCCCCCGGCCAGGGGCGATCCGCCTTCCCCAAGCCGATGCTCCCGGTGGTTCCGGAGGCCTCGTGCCGCAGACCGTACGTCCATCGCGCCAGGTCCGTCAACCGTTTGCGGGAACGGGTTTTCCACTCCTGTGGATAACCCTGGGGAAATACTGTGCGTCGCATCGGGAACGCTTGTGGACGGCGCGGCCACGATGGTGCACAACCTGTGGGAATTCGGTGCCGCCCGAGACCTGGCACACCGCCATTTCTGGGTGGTCCCCGGCGCGGCCTGTGATGGCAGAATTCTCGTCGGTGCCCGACGGTAGATTGGCAGACGTGTCCCAGCCCACGGTCGAGATCCGCCGCAGCCGCCGGCGCAAACGCTCGGTGCAGGCCTATCGAGACGGCGCCAAGATCGTCGTGATGATGCCGGCGAGCTTCAGCGCCGCCGAGGAGAAGCGTTGGGTCGACACGATGGTGCAGCGGATCGAGCGCAGAGAGCTGCGGCGCGTCCCCACCGACGACGCCCTGATGGAGCGGGCCGCGCGGCTCAGCACCCGATATCTCGATGGTCGTGCCGACGGCGCCAAGGTCCGGTGGGTCGACAACCAGCGGTCCCGCTGGGGGTCGTGCACCCCGAGCGACCGGACGATCAGGTTGTCGCGCCGCCTGCAGGGCATGCCCGAATGGGTCCTCGACTACGTGCTGCTGCACGAGCTCACGCACCTGATCGAGCCCGACCACGGTGCAAGGTTCTGGCAATGGCTCGAGCGCTACCCGCGCACCGAGCGGGCGCGGGGATTCCTCGACGGCGCCGCGATGGCCGCCGGCCTACCGCAGCTCCTCGACGACTGAGGCCAGCCGCCGCCGGGCGTGCCGCACCAGCGCGCGCACGGAGTCATCGGTCCCCTCTGGCAGCGCGTCGACGCCGAACCAGCGCAGATCGGTCGACTCCTCGCTGATGACGGGCTCCGCGCCGTGCGCCGCGGTCGCGACGTACTGGACGTCCAGGTGGTGCGCAGGAGACACCGGACCGCACGGCACCTCGTGGTGGGACAGCAGCACCGGCTCGTCGCCGACGAGCGACAGGTCGGCGATGCCGCTCTCCTCGCGTCCCTCGCGCAGCGCCGCCGCCGCCACGTGCTGGTCGCGCTCCTCGCAGTGGCCGCCGGTCTGCAACCACCGGCCGATGCGCCTGTGCAACGTCAGCAGCACCTGCTCGTGGTCGGCCGAGACGATGAGGATGCTTGCGGTCAGGTGGTCGGGTCGGCACCACCGGTAGGTCGCATCGGCGTGGCTCGTCAGGTGCGCCAGATAGTGCCGCCGCAGGGTGTCCTGCGGCGGGTCGGGTGCCTCCCAGTGCCGCAGTACGGCGGTCGCGTCCGCGTGCAGGCTCACCGCGTGCCGGGACCGCCGGCGTCGCTGTCGTCACCGTCGCCGGCGTCGGTGTCGGCCTCGTCGTCGGTGTCACCGGTCGACTTCGCGTCCTCGTCGGCCTGGTCGAGCAGGTCGGTCAAGGCCGCGGCGAACTCCTCATCGGTCGCCTCGGTCGTGTCCGCCTCGAAGGCAAAACCCAGGGGGTCGTCGAGGTCGGAGGCGTCCGGCATCAGGTCGGGGTGTGCCCACACGGCGTCGCGGGCTGCGGGTCCCTGCTTGTCCCGCAGGGCCCCCCACAGCGTCGCGGCCTCACGCAGCCGGCGGGGCCTCAGCTCGAGGCCGACCAAGGAGGCGAAGGTCTGTTCTGCCGGTCCGCCGGCGGCGCGCCGACGTCGTACGGCCTCCCGCAGCGCGACAGCCGACGGCATGCGGTCGACGGTGGCCTGGCCGACGACCTCGTCGACCCAGCCCTCGATGAATGCGAGCAGCGCCTCGAGCCGGTCGAGGGCGGCCTGCTGCGCCGGCGTGCGTTGCGGCTCGAAGAGCCCACCGGACAGCGCCTCCTGGATGGCTGCGGGGTTGGCGGGGTCGATCGAGCTGATCTGCGCCTCGATCGCGGAGACGTCGATCGAGGTGCCCCTGCCGAACTCCTCGATGGCGCCCACGAGGCTGGACCGCAGCCACGGCACGTTGGCGAACAGCCGGTGGTGGGCGCACTCGCGGATGACGACGTAGAGCAGGACGTCGCTCTCGCTCTGGTCGAGTCCCTCGCCGAAGGCCCGGACGTTGGCGGGCAGGATCGCGGCGACCCCGTCGGGGCCGAGCGGCAGCCCGACGTCGGTGGTGGAGAGGACCTCGGTGGCGAGGCCGCCGAGGGCCTGGCCGACCTGCTGGCCGAACATCGCGCCACCAGCCTGGCCGAGCAGCCCCATCAGCGGTCCGGCCATTGACTTGGCCTCGGCGGGCAGTGCCTCGGACATCGCGGTGACGACGTGCGCGGCGATGGGCTCGACGAGGCGCTGCCAGGTCGGCGTGGTCGACTCGACCCACTGTGCCCGACTCCACGCCGCCGACGTGGTGGCGCCGGCGGACAGGTCGGTGACCGCGTCGAGCCAGGCCTCCGCGAGGCGTACGGCGTCAGCGATCGCGCCTTCGTCGGCGGTCGTCGGCGACGGGTCCGGCTTGGCTGCGACGGTGTGGCGGGCGACATCCTTGGCGAGGTCCCAGTTGACGTTGCCCTCGTGCGGGCTGAACATCCGCTGCATCTGCGCCATCAGCACGTTCATGTCCGGCATGCCACCGCCGCCGGTGAATGCCGCGAACATGCTCTCCATCGGCGTGCCCTTGAACGGGTTGGCCTGACCCGAGGAGTCACCGCCGGTCTCGTCAGGGAGGTTGTCATCACGCGGGTCTGTTGCCATGTCACAAACGTACCGGCAACGCCGACGTCGACGTAGGCGCGGCGCTCACGGCCAACAGCGCCGCCGCCCGCGCGGCGCACGTAGGCTGGCCGCCATGAGCGACGTGATCCGACTGCTGGACCTGCGCGACGAGCCGTTGAGCGTCGACGAGGTCTACCGCGCCGTCGCCGATCCGAGCGCCGGCGGCATCGTGCTCTTCGTCGGTACCGTTCGCGACCACGACGGCGGCCACGGCGTCGACGCGTTGGCGTACTCCGCACACCCGACGGTGCTGGAGCAGATGCGTG
>Ga0136622_10000045_pt1 | contig 38717 bp, 35 predicted proteins | sample AntDrymUQ4482106_2_FD_104803 | JGI IMG/M metagenome (GOLD analysis project Ga0136622, IMG submission 104803) | Polar desert sand microbial communities from Dry Valleys, Antarctica - metaG UQ448 (21.06) | ecosystem: Environmental > Terrestrial > Soil > Desert | place: Antarctica: Dry Valley...
CAACGGGCACCGGACCCGACTCCCTGCTCGCGCGGCTGCAATGGCTGCGGCCGCGTCGCCCGCCCGTCCGGTCGAGAGCGGTCGGCTGGGTCCTCGAGGAAGCCGCGGCGATCGGCGTCACGGCCCTCGGCGGACTGGCGGCACATGGGCGCGCGCTGCTCGCGGCGGATGACCCGCGACGTGACGCACCTGCCGCACTCGCACCGTTGCTCCCCGAACCCGTCGACCACGTCCTGCTCCAGGCCGACCTCACGGCCGTCGCGCCGGGACCACTCGAGCAGGAGCTTGCCCACGGCCTGGTGACCATGGCCGACGTCGAGTCTCGCGGCGGCGCGACCGTCTACAGGTTCACGGCATCCTCGGTGCGACGCGCCTTCGACTCGGGGTGGGCGGCCCAGCAGATCCACGAGTTCGTCGCCGCCTCCTCGCGCACTCCGGTGCCCCAGCCGCTGAGCTACCTCGTCGACGACGTCTCACGGCGGTTCGGGAAGATGCGGGTCGGAGCTGCCGAGTCATTCGTGCGCAGCGACGACGAGTCCGCCCTCACAGAGCTGCTGCACAACCCGAAGGCGCTCTCGCTCCGCCTTCGCCGGCTGGCCCCGACCGTCCTCGTCAGCGACGTTCCCGTCGACGTACTGCTTCCCCGTCTGCGAGAGCTCGGTGCGGCTCCCGTGGTCGAGGCGCTGGACGGGAGCGTGCGCACGGCGCGCAAGGACAGCCAGCGGGCCACGTCTACCCCGCCACCCCGAGAGGCGGAGAGGGACCCGGCGAAGCTGGCAGTGCGCCGCTCGGCGACGGTCAGCGCGATCCGCGCAGGCGACCGCGTCAGCGCCGCTCGTCCCGCGCGGCCGAACGGCTCACAACATGCCTCGCCCGCGGTCGTCCTGGCTGCGTTGCGTGAGGCAGCCGACGCGAAGCAGACCGTGTGGATCGGGTACGTCGACAACCAGGGCGCCAGCGGCGAACGCGTCGTCGACCCGGTGCATGTCCACGCCGGACAGCTCACCGCCTACGACCACCGCGTGAACGACGTACGGTTGTTCGCCGTCCACCGGATCACCGGAGTCGGCCCCCTCCCCGAGGACTCGTGAGGGCAGTCGTCGTCACGCGCGCGAGTAACCTGCAGGGGTGGACTTTGTTCGTTACGCCGAGGGGTCGGCGGCGTTGGTGAACGCCGAGCTCGAGGATGCCGACTCCCTGGTCGCACTTCTGGTCGGACGTGACTGGCTCCACGACCAGGTCGTCGCGCGCGACACGCGTGTGCTGCGCCGCTTCCAGAAGGAGCTGCGTCCGGTCTTCGAGGCGTCCAACGCCGACCGGGAGACCGCGGTCGTCGATCGGCTCAACGGGCTGCTCGGCAAGCATCCGGTCACTCCCTACATCGCGGGGCCTGCCGGAAGCTGGCACCTGCACGTGGCCGACAGGTCGTCATCGGTCGCGGAGCTGCTGATCGCGGAGTCACTGCTCGGGCTGTCCACGTTGGTCTGCGACTTGGGCGCGACTCGCCTGGGCGTGTGCGACGCGAGCCCGTGCACCGACGTCTTCGTCGACACCTCCCCGAACCGGTCACGTCGCTACTGCTCCGACCGGTGCTCCTCCCGCGCGAACGTCGCTGCCTACCGTGCGCGACGGAAGGCGGCCGTCGGTGGTTGAGCTACGCCGGCCACTGGACCAGCGGTGGGCCGCGTGAACGACGGGCCGCTGATCGTCCAGTCCGACAAGACGCTGCTCCTCGAGGTGGACCACGAGCGAGCGCAGGAGTGCCGCAAGGCGATCGCGCCCTTCGCCGAGCTCGAGCGTTCCCCTGAACACGTGCACACCTACCGGCTGACGCCGCTCGGGTTGTGGAACGCGCGGGCGGCCGGTCACGATGCGGAGCAGGTCGTCGACACCCTGCTCGAGTACTCCCGCTACTCGGTGCCGCACGCGCTGCTCGTGGACGTCGCGGACACGATGTCCCGCTACGGTCGACTGCGCCTGGAGAAGCACCCGGTGCACGGCCTGGTGCTGGCCGCCAACGACGGGCCCGTGCTCGAGGAGGTGCTCCGGGCCAAGAAGGTCAAGCCGATGCTCGGGCCTCGTCTCGACGGGGAGTCGGTCGCCGTACACCCCTCCGAGCGAGGCAACCTCAAGCAGGCGTTGCTGAAGCTGGGCTGGCCAGCCGAGGACTTCGCCGGGTACGTCGACGGCGAGGCGCACGCGATGGCCCTGGACGAGAGCGACTGGACGCTGCGCACCTACCAGCGCGAGGCCGCGGAGTCGTTCTGGCACGGCGGGTCGGGCGTCGTCGTGCTCCCCTGCGGTGCGGGCAAGACTCTCGTGGGGGCGGCGGCGATGGCTCATGCGCAGGCCACCACGCTGATCCTAGTGACCAGCACCGTCGCCGCGCGGCAGTGGAAGGACGAGCTGGTCCGGCGGACCACTCTCACCGAGGACGAGATCGGAGAGTACTCCGGCTCCCGCAAGGAGATCCGGCCGGTGACCATCGCGACGTACCAGGTGATGACGACGCGTCGCAAGGGCGTCTTCACCCACCTGGAGCTCTTCGACGCGCGGGACTGGGGCCTGGTCGTCTACGACGAGGTGCACCTGCTGCCCGCACCGATCTTCCGGATGACCGCCGACCTGCAGGCGCGCCGCCGGATCGGCCTGACCGCCACGCTGATCCGTGAGGACGGCCGCGAGGGCGACGTCTTCTCGCTGATCGGTCCGAAACGGTACGACGCCCCATGGAAGGACATCGAGGCACAGGGGTGGATCGCGCCTGCGGACTGTGTCGAGGTGCGCGTCACGCTGCCGGAGAGCGAGCGGTTCGTCTACGCGACGGCCGAGCCCGACGAGCGCTACCGGCTCGCCTCGTGCACCTCGGTGAAGAACGCGGTCGTGGATCAGCTCGTGCGTCGTCACGCGGACGAACCGACGCTGGTGATCGGCCAGTACATCGACCAGCTCGACGAGATCGCGGAGCGCCTCGGCGCGCCGATCGTCAAGGGAGACACCTCGGTCAAGGAGCGGGAGCGGCTCTTCCACGCGTTCCGTGCCGGCGAGGTCGGCCTGCTGGTCGTCTCGAAGGTCGCGAACTTCTCGATCGACCTCCCGTCGGCGGCCGTGGCCATCCAGATCTCCGGGTCTTTCGGTTCCCGCCAGGAGGAGGCACAGCGGCTGGGCCGGCTGTTGCGACCCAAGGCGGCCGGGGTCAGCGCCCGCTTCTACGCGATCGTCTCGCGCGACACCGTGGACGCGGACTTCGCGCAGAACCGGCAGCGCTTCCTCGCCGAGCAGGGCTACGCCTACCGGATCCTCGACGCGAGCGACATCACCGCCGAGCTCTAAGCGTTGGTGAGGTTACGCTCCTGGCGGAGGAGCAGGAAGTGGGACCGCACGAACGTCCAGGCCGTCAGCCCAGTCGCACCACCAGTCGGTGTTGCCCGGCCGTGGTGTCGGTCACGAGCTCACGCCCCCGGGCCGTCCTGAGGATCTCCCAGTCGACGGGGCGTCCATCGAGTCGCACCCGGCGGACGTTCGACCCGGTCGGCAAGACGTGACCGATCGTGAGGGCGGTCCCGGGTCGGTCAAGGGTCACGTTGGTGCGTAGCCGGTCCCCGGTCTCGGTCGCCCGTACCGCAATTGAGCCCTTCTTGCCGAGCCGGATGTTCCGTCCGGCAAGGCGCCGTTGTCGGTCGGGGATCTGGGGCACGACGGACACGCGGTCTCGTCCGAGGTCGGGCGTGACCCCGAGCTGCTGTGCCACCACCGGCCACAGGTTGCCGTAGGCGCCCCACGCCTGAAGCACCATGGACCGCTCGGTGAAGAGCCGGTCGATGTTGGGCGTGAAGTCGCCCTCGGGGGCGATCTCCGGCATCGCACCGGGCATCTCCCAGACCGAGGGGTCGAGCTGGATCCGGGCGTTGCCGGTGGTGTAGTGCTGCTGCTGGTCACGACCGAGCCGGCCGAAGTACCCCTCGGCGACCGCCATGATCGCGGTGTTCAGGGAGAACACGTTGCGCTCGCTCGGGACCGTGGACACCACCGAGTCACAGCTCGGCCCGGGGGTGGCTCCCGGCGCAGACGTCGGGCCTGTGCCGGTGTGGTAGAGACCGAAGATCCCTGTGTAGCAACGACGTTCGCGCTGCTCGAGCGCGGTCATGCCGTGGTCGTCGTTCGCGAGCGGACGGGTGGGCCGCCCCCTGCGAACCAGCATGGCGTCCATCGGAGTGACTCCGATCCAGTGCCGCTGAAGGACCTTCTCGTTGTCCGGGTTGCGCAGTGAGTCGGCGTACTGCCGGGCGTCGCCGCCGTACCACCAGGCTCGTTCGAAGCGGCGCTCCATGTCTCGTGCCGTCGACGACGCCCACGTCGCGGTCGGTGCATCCCCCTTGCTGCGTGCCATGTCGGCCAGGTCGCGAAGGCCGCGGATCGTGTAGACGGTGTTGTCCAGCTTCTCCTCACCCATCCCGGGGCGTTCGACGTTGCCGAGGCCCTCGGGCCATCCGTCGCCGTCCTCGTCGAGGCGTCTCACCACGTAACGCATGCCGCGGACGCTGAAGCCGTACAGGTCGTCGCGGAACGCGTCGTCCCCGGTCCACCGCCAGACGAGGGCGACCGCGCTGGGGAACTTCGAGGTCTCGTCGGTGTTGCCCGGGTCCTCGTTGGCGCCGAAGTAGACCGCGCCGTCCGGTGTCACCTCGTGCACGACCTTGCCGGAACGCTCGTTTATGATCTCGCTGATGTCGCGGAGGGCGCGGAGGTGGTCCTTGATCGGGCCGAACTGTCCGCTCGTCACCGAGGCGAACGCGGTGTACTCGCCGTCGGTGCCGAAGAGCCACGGGTAGTCGGGCCATCCAGCGCCCAGCCACCGCATCTGGTTCAGGCTGCCCTCGGGGGGCGGGAAACGCGTCCCGGCGTCGACCCACCGAAGCCTCAGGTCGCGGGCTGCCTGCACCGAGTCGGCCAGGTTCTGCTTGCTCCACCGGATGGAACGCTCGAGGAGCCGGTCACCCGGAATCGACACCCGGGTGCGGGAGTTGATGTCTGCCCGGTCGGCGATCTTCTCGGCGAGGTGGGCGCGAGGGGAGGCCAGCGCCTGCTGGTACGCCGCACGCGCTGGTGCGACGCCCTTGTCGGATCCGCCCACGGCGAACCACGTGGTGACGGGACGGCCGGCCGGAACGACGACCTCGTAGGTCAGTCGCCCTCCGGTGCCCTCGCCGTAGGCCGTGTCGTCGCAGCGCTCGGGCTGCTCGGGTGACCCAGCGCCCGAGGCCGGGCAGATCACGGCTGGGTCCTGCGGGCCGCGGAAGTCCGGCCCGAGCCTGCTGTCGACAGGCGCCAAGGAGCTCCCGACGATCGCTGCCCAGTCGTGGGCTCCGAGCGGGTGGCCTGCTCCTGCCCTTTCGCGGAAGACCAGCGCACCGCCACGCACCCGGCCGGTGTCTTGCTTGTTGACATCTTCCTGGCTCGGTGACGTCTCGCCCCACGGGTAGGTCGCCATCAGCTCGGAGTGCGCGTCGAGGGTGAGCGAGACCGTGCGCGTGGTGGCGCTGCGCAGGGTCAGGCCGACGAGGCCGGCGCGGGGGCCGTCCGGGATCAGGTCGGTGCGGTGGGCCTGCACGCCGCCGGACCCGGCGTACTCGGTGCGGGCGTAGCCCCATCCGCTCGCGAACCTCCGTGCGGCGATGTCCTCGCCCAGCCATTTCCCGTCGACGCCCAACCACATGCCGTCGAGCAGCTTGACGGGCGGCGACCAGAACCCGCCCATCTCACCGCGCGTGTGGAAGCCCATCGCGGGGTAGAGCCCGTCCTCGGTCCACGTCGAGTAGGCCCGCTTGCCGATCACGACCGCGCGGCGGTCCTCCAGGCGGGTCGTCTCGACGAGCTCTGGTCCGCGCGGCAGCGCTCTGCTCTGGTCTGCGGCTAAAGCGGGAGGTAGGCCGGCCGTCGCGTTGAGCCCGGGCGCGGCGACCGCGGCCACGGTGAGCACCGAGGCAACGCCGGTGACGGCTGCGATGAGGCGACGAGTCCTAGTCCTGGTCAGAGTCCACATGATGGGTCCTTTGCCTCGCGGGTCTCCCATACAAGCACACGCCTATGGGACCGCGTGAGGCTGCGACAAGGGGCTGTCGTTTTTCGGATGACCGCGACTCCGCACCGCTGGTAGTGTCACACGGCTTCCACATCCCGACCGCGACAGCGGAGGTGTTTGCGTGTCCGGCCGCACCGGCTACGACCCCGACCTCCACGACGAACGAGAGCACCTGACCCGGTCTCGCGCTGAGCTGGCCCGGATGCGCGCACGCACCGGCGCGCTCGACACCGATGCCGCCGGCGACTGGGTCAGCCAGCAGGTGCTGGAGTCCGCGATCTACCTCCGGATGAAGGCACTCGAGGACGACCCGAGCGTGCCGCTGTTCTTCGGCAGGCTCGACTTCGACCCCGCCCACCCGGACGCGGGAGGTGAGCGTCTCTACATCGGGCGCCGACACGTCACCGACGAGTCCGGCGACCCGATGGTGATCGACTGGCGAGCACGGATCAGCCGCGCCTTCTACCGGGCCAGCAGGTCCGAGCCGATGGGCGTCGGGCTGCGCCGGCGGTTCGGCTTCCAGCACGGGCAGATGACGGCGTTCGAGGACGAGCGCCTGCTCGCGGACTCGGCCCCGGCGCTCGGCCACTCGCAGATCCTCGAAGCCGAGATCGAGAGACCACGCGTCGGGCCGATGCGCGACATCGTGGCGACCATCCAGCCGGAGCAGGACCGGATCGTGCGATCGGAGCTCGAGGAGTCCGTGTGCGTGCAGGGTGCACCGGGCACCGGGAAGACCGCGGTCGGGCTGCACCGGGCGGCGTACCTGCTCTACGCCCATCGCGACCGGCTCTCCCGCCAGGGCGTCCTGGTCATCGGACCCAACGCGTCGTTCCTGCGCTACATCGGCGACGTGCTTCCGGCGCTCGGTGAGATCGACGCACGGCAGACCACGATCGAGGAGCTGGTCACCGCCACACTCGCCAGGCTCGGGATCCGGCCGGGCATCCGCGGCAGCGACGTGCCGGAGGTGGCCGTGCTGAAAGGGGATGCGCGGATGGTGAGGGTGATCGAGCGCGCGCTGTGGTCACACGTGGCCTCGCCGACTGAGGCTCTGGTCGTCCCCCGCGGCTCCCACCGGTGGCGGGTGCCCGCCTACGAGGCTGAGCCGGTGGTCGCCGCGCTCCGGACTCGTGGTGTGCGGTACGGCGCGGCGCGCGCAATGCTCCCGCAGCGGCTGGCACATGCCCTGCTGGTGAAGATGGAGCTCGCCGGCGACTCCCCCGACGACCGGGTGCAGGACGCCGTGGCCCGCAGCAGACCCGTCAAGCAGTACGTCGACGCGCTCTGGCCCGCGCTGCATCCCGCGAAGCTGGTGCTGCGGCTGCTCAGCGACGCGACGTTCCTGGCAGCCGCCGCTGAGGGAGTGCTGTCGACCGAGGAACAGCGCTTGCTGCTCTGGTCCAAGGCGCCCAAGGGCGTGGGATCGGCCCGGTGGTCGGTCGCGGACGCCGTGCTCGTCGACGAGGCCGACGACCTGATCGGGCGCACCCCCAGCATGGGCCACGTCGTCGCCGACGAAGCGCAGGACCTGTCCCCGATGATGCTGCGCGCCGTCGGCCGGCGTTGCTCGACCGGCTCGGCGACGGTCCTGGGCGACCTGGCTCAGGCGACCACCCCGTGGGGCAGCCGGTCCTGGGCCGACGCACTCGCCCACCTCGGGAAGGTGGACGCCCACGTCGAGGAGCTGACCCTCGGCTTCCGGGTGCCCGGGGAGGTGATCGACTTCGCCGCGCGGCTGCTCGCCCACACGGCCCCCGACCTCGCACCGCCAACCTCCGTGCGCCGCACGCGCGGCGAGCTCGTGGTCACCCGGGTCCCCGACCTCACCGAGCGCGAGATCGAGCGGTCCCGGGTGGTCGAGCTCCGGTCCCCGGTGGTCGAGCTTGTCGAGACCACGCTCGCCAGGGTCGGCTCGGTCGGTCTGATCGTCCCCGACGCGATGCTCTCGCCCGTGGTGGCGGTGCTGTCCGAGGCAGGACTCGACTTCGCGATCCTCGGCGAGGATCCGGCCACCGGGACGGAGGTCGGTGGGGAGGAGTACGCCGCCAGGCTCGACGTCGTGCCGGCGTCGCTGGCGAAGGGTCTCGAGTTCGACCACGTGGTCCTGCTCGAGCCCGCGGGGATCGTGTCCGGCGAAGCCGACCGGCTGACCGGGCTGCGTCGCCTCTACGTGTGCCTGACTCGGGCGGTCACCTCGCTCGCCGTGCTCCATGCCGAGGATCTCCCGCCCGAGCTCGGCACTCCGCCGGCCTGAAGGGGACCGGCTCGGCCGGCAAAACCTGACGGCTCGTGGTGGGAGACTCGAATGGTGGACCTTGAGGACTCCTGGCCGGCGTTGCTCGCCGGGCACCCCGAGATCCGCGACCGGCTGCTGGCGGCCTACGACGATCCGCGCCGGGGCTACCACGACAGGCAGCACCTGACGGAGGTGCTCGAGTGGGTCGACGTACTGCTCGATGCCTCGCCCGGCGACGTGGACGGCAGCGCCGACCGGGACGCCGTCGTGCTCGCCGCATGGTTCCACGACGCTGTCTATGAGGGGGCAGGCGACGACGAGGAGCGGTCGGCTGCTCTTGCCGAACGCGCGCTCGCGACCGCCGGGCTGCCATCGTTGCTCGTCACGGAGGTCGCGCGGCTGGTCCGGCTCACCGCCGCGCACCGCCCAGAAGCCGACGACGTCGCCGGCGCCGCCCTGTGCGACGCCGACCTCGCGATCCTGGCTTCCGACGACGCGCGCTACGCGGAGTACCTCAGCGGCGTGCGCCGGGAGTTCGCCGATATCACCGACGGGGACTTCCGCTCGGGTCGCGCACGAGTGCTGCGTCAGCTGCTCGACGCCGCGAGCCTGTTCGGGACACGCTATGGGCGCGAGCACTGGGAGCAGCGCGCGCGCGACAACCTGCGCCGCGAGCTCGAGGTGCTCGACGCGCCGGCATCCTAGTCAGACCAGCGCCGACTCCAACAGGGTCAGCGTGCCGGCGTCGGCGTCCAACAGCGCTGGCACGCCCAGGGGGAACCCGAGGTTGTCGGCCATGTGGCCGATCCGCAGGTCCCACAGGGTCGGGACGCCGAGGTGGCCCAGCCGCTCGGTGAAGAGGTGGCGCAGGGAGTCAGGGGAGCCGCAGCCGGTGAACTGGCCCAGCGCGATCGCCCGCACCCGCTCGAACCAGCCCGACCGCAGCAGCTGGGTGAGCAACCGGTCGAGCCGGTAGAGATCCTCGTCGACGTCCTCGAGCACCGCGATCGAGTCCGCACCCGACCGTGAGTCGGGCGTGCCGACCTCCGCGGCGAGCAGGGCCAGGTTCCCTCCGGCGAGGGGACCTTCAGCTCGACCGGGTGCGAGAGCCGGCGCCGGGGAGGGCGTCAACGGGGTCAGGGCAGAGCGCTCGAAGAGCAGGCTGCGCAGTTGCTCGCGCGCCGCGTCGGTGCCCGTCCCGAGGCTGGTCACCACGGGACCGTGGATCGTGGACAGCCCGAGCCGTGAGGCGAACGCCTGGTGCAACGCGGTGACGTCCGAGAACCCGACGAGCACCTTCGGCCCGGCGCTCGTGAGCGCCTCCCAGTCCACCAGGTCCAGGATCCGCTGGGCGCCGTACCCGCCCCGGGCGCAGAAGACAGCGCGCACGCTCGGGTCGCACCAGGCACGCACGAGGTCGCCCGCGCGCACGGCGTCGTCGCCGGCGAGGTAGCTGAGCTGCTCGTGCTGGGCGCGGACCTGCGGCATGAGTCTGACCCCGAGCCCCCACGACTCGAGGATGGCCACGCCCGCGTCGAGCTCGGCAGCCGGCACCGGACCCGACGGCGAGGTCACCGCCACCGCGTCGCCCGGTCGCAGCCGAGGAGCGCGGGCCAGCCGCGCGCCGGCTGCACGAGGCATCAGCCGCTCGCCCTGGCGCCGGCGCAGCCCCGCTTCGTGCAACCGCCCGATGAGGTCCCGGCTCGAGACCGGAGTGGCGCCGGCGGCCACGACGGACTCGTAGCGATCGGCGGGTACGTCGTAGTGGTCCCGATCGAAGCCGCGGGACGGGATGCCCAGCGCAGCGGCGAACTCGTGCAGCTCCGAGAACGACGCGTCGCTGCTCAGGTGCGCCCACAGCCGGCCATGACCGGGAGACTGCGGCGGGTCGATCAGCAGAGTCATGAAGGTGGGGTCATCTGGGTGGGTCAGGCAGGACGCAGCCCGGCCGCCAGCCCTGCCGCGTCGTCGAGCAGCATCCGCCACGAGCGCACGCGCCCGGCGTCGACGTACGCCTTGGACCACGAGCCGTCCTGACGGGCGCTCGACCCGAGGTGGAAGGCGGTGACCCCGGCTCGGACCAGCCACGGCACCTGCTCGGCGCGCAAGCCGCCCCCCGCGACCAACAGCGAGGCGACCCGCTCGTCGGACTCGGCGAGACGGATCAGGTCGTCGAACCCGGTGCCCATCCCCTGCGGTGAACCTGCCGAGAGCACCGAGTCCAGTCCCGGCAGACCGGACATCTGTCGCCACGCGCGCTCAGGTGCCAACGACGAGTCGATCGCGCGTGAGAACGTCCACGGCACGCCGCGCAGCTGCCCCGCGAGCGCCAGGCATGGCTCGACGTCGACCTCGAGGTCGAGATCCAGGAAGCCGAACACCAGCCCGCTCGCGCCGACGGCGAGGTAGTCCTCGGCCAGCCCGAGCAGCCTCGTCACCTCTGCACCGGTCGTGCTGAACCCGTCGGAGAGCCGGAGCACGACCCGGACCGCGACGTCGGTCTCCTTGCAGACCGAGGAGACGACCGACGGCTCGGGGGACCGGCCACCTGCCTCCGGGTCGGCCTCGGGGTCGGCGAACACGACGAGCCGGTCAGCACCACCCTCGTCGGCGCCCGCGACATCGCGCGGATGCAGGACCGCCACCTCGAGCATCGGGGCGCGCTGACGCGCCCGCGTCACCTCCGCCGCCCCTGGGTCATTCAGTCCCTCGGCCACACGGGCCATCGTGACACTCCACGGCCCAGTGATTGAGGAGCACCCGCACTCAGGTGTCGCCCGATCTCGAGGCGACCCGATCCGGAATTCCCGTCGGTCCGCGCGGCTCAGCGGCGGACCAGTCGGCAAATTAGGAATAGAGCGAGGAGCACGGCCCCGAGGGCTGCGAGCTGCTTGCCGTAGGACTTGAGGAGCACGGGCAGCACGGTGGCGCCGAGGTCGAGCGCATCGTCCTCCTGCTCAGGGGCGGGAGCAGCGGCGGCGCTTGCGGCCGGCACTGGCTCGGGCACCGGCACCTCGGCGCGCGGCTGTGCAACGCTCGCCTGCTCCGCCGGCGCGGTCGACGGCTCGTCGGTCGGGGTTGCCGCGGGCTGCGCCGCTCCGACTTTCGACTCCAGGCAGGTGACGAACTGCTGCAGCAGCTTGTCCGAGACGTCCTGGATCAGCCCGCGACCGAACTGCGCGGGCTTGCCGGTGATCGACAGGTCGGTGCCCACCTCGACGCGGGTGCCCTCAGGGCTGGCAGGGGAGAGTATGGCGGTCACCGTGGCGCCCGCCGTACCGTTGCCCCGCTTGTCCTTGCCCTTGGCCTCGATCACGAACCGGCGAGCGGACTCGTCACGTTGCACGAACGTGCCGGCACCTGAGTAGACGAGCGCGATCGGACCCAGCTTGACCTTGCACGAGCCCTTGAAGTCGTCACCCTCGACAGAGGCGACCGTGGCGCCGGGGAAGCAGCCCGCCACCGACTCGATGTCGTTGAAGGCCGCCCAGGTTGCTTCGACGGGAGCGGGGACGGTGAAGCTGTGGCTCAGCTCCACGCGTCACGCCCCTGCCGCAGCCAGCACCGCCCGGCGAGTGAGCACCGTGGCCAGGTGCTTGCGGTAGTCGGCGTCGCCATTGAGGTCCGACGGCGGACGGGTGTCGTGGTCGGCGGAGGCCGCCGCGGCGCGGACCGCCTCGTCGGTGGCCGGCTGGCCGACCAACGCCGACTCGACCGAGCGAGCGCGCAACGGGGTCGACCCCATGTTCGTCAGGCCCACCCGGGCCTCCGCGATGGTGCCCCCGTCGACCTTCACCGCAGCGGCCACGGCCACGATCGGCCACTGGTGCGCCACCCGGACGAACTTCTCGTAGTGCGCACCCCAACCGGTGTGCTTGGGGATGCGGACCTCGGTCAGCAGCTCGCCCTCCTGCACGGCGGTGGTGAACAGGTCCTCGAAGAAGTCGTCAGCCTCGACAGTCCGCTCACCACCGGTGCCGACGATGGTGTACGACGCCCCCAGCGCGAGCGCGGGCGCACCCACGTCACCGGCGGGGTCGGCGTGCGCCAGGGCGCCGCCGAACGTCCCGCGGTGCCGGATCTGCGGGTCGGCGACCTCGGTAGCCGCCTTGGCCAGCAGCAACGCGTGCTCGTTCACCAGCGGGTCGGTGATCACCTCGGCGTGGGTGGTCATCGCGCCGATCACGATCGCGTCCCCGTCGTCGCGGACTCCCCGGAGTGCGTCGATCCGGCCGAGGTCGACGACCAGCGTCGGGGCGTTGAGCCGCATCCGGAGCACGGGCAGCAGGCTCTGCCCGCCGGCGATCACCTTCGCGTCCTCGGCTCCCTCCAGCGCCGAGAGTGCTTCCTCGACGCTGCCAGGGGCCACGTAGTCGAACTGGGCGGGAATCATCGGTCGGCTCCTTCGGCTCCGGGTCCGGCTCCGGCGCTGCGGTCGGCAACGTCGGCTTCGTCGAAGTGCGGCTCGGCGTCGCCCACCGTAGGCGTCGCCCCGCCGTTGCCGTGGCCATGGATCGCCTTCCACACCCGTTCCGGCGTGCACGGCATCTGGATGTCGGTGACTCCGAAGGCACGCACCGCGTCGACGACCGCGTTCACCACAGCCGGGGTCGACGCGATCGTCCCTGCTTCACCAACGCCCTTCGTGCCGAGCGTGTTGGTCGTCGAGGGCGACGTGGTGTGGTCGGTCTCGAAGCTGATCGTGTCGGCCGCCGTGGGCAGGAGGTAGTCGACGAACGACGCTGAGACGAGCGTGCCCGCCTCGTCGTGCACCGCCTCCTCCCAGAGCGCCTGAGCGATGCCCTGTACGAGTCCGCCATGCACCTGGCCGTCGACGATCAGAGGGTTGACGATGGTTCCGATGTCGTCCACGGCGACGTACTTGCGCATCAGCACCCCGCCGGTCTCGGTGTCCACCTCGACAGCGCACAGGTGGGTGCCATGCGGGAAGGAGAAGTTCACCGGGTCGTAGGTCGCATCGCAGTCGATGGACGGCTCGACGCCGTCGGGAAGGTTGTGTGCTGCGAACGCCGCCATGGCCACGTCGGCCATCGCCAGCCCCTTGTCGGTCCCCTTGACTGTGAACTGGCCGCTGCCGAACTCCAGGTCGTCGGCCGACGCCTCGAGCAGGTGGGCGGCGATCGGCTTGGCCTTCTCGATCACCTTGTCGGCGGCCTTGACGAGTGCCTCGCCACCGACTGTGAGCGACCGGGAACCGTAGGTGTCGAGGCCGCGGTGTGAGATCTGCGTGTCGCCGTGCAGGACCTCGACATCCTCGAATGCGACTCCGAGGCGGTCCGCGACGATCTGTGACCAAGCGGTTTCGTGACCCTGGCCGTGCGCGGAGGACCCGGTGACGACCTCGACCTTGCCGGTCGCCAGCATGCGGATCGAGGCGTGCTCCCATCCACCTGCTCCATAGTCGAGCGACCCCAGCACTCGTGACGGTGCCAGGCCGCACATCTCGGTGAACGTCGAGACCCCGATCCCGAGCTGGACCGGGTCACCCGAGTCGCGGCGTTGCTTCTGCTCGGCGCGTAGCTCGTCGTAGCCGAACATCTCCTTGGCCCTGGCGGTCGCCGCCTCGTAGTTCCCCGAGTCGTACTCGAGTCCGGCGACTGTGGTGAACGGGAACTCGTCGTGCTTGATCCAGTTCTTCTCGCGGATCTCCAACGGGTCCACTCCGACCTCGACGGCCAGCTCGTCCATGATCCGCTCGATTGCGTACGTCGCCTCCGGACGTCCCGCGCCGCGGTACGCATCGGTCCACGTCTTGTTGGTCAGCACCGTCTGGCAGTTGAACTGGTAGGCCGGGAACTTGTAGATGGAGTTGAACATGAAGGCGCCCAGCACCGGAATCCCACCGCCGATGAGGGACACGTGAGACCCCAAGTCGGCGAGTAGCTCGACCTTGAAGCCGGTGACCGTGCCGTCCTTCTTCGCGGCGAGGGTGAGCTTCTGCCACTGGTCGCGACCGTGGTGGCCGGCGATCAACGACTCCGAGCGGGTCTCGGTGTACTTGACCGGCTTGCCGAGCCGTCGCGCCAGCGCGAACGCGATCCACTCCTCGGGAGTGGTCTGCAGCTTGCCGCCGAACCCACCGCCGACGTCGGGCGCCACGACTCGGATCTTCGACTCGGGCACACCGGTGGTCGCGGCGAGCGCGAACCTCAGGATGTGCGGGATCTGGGTGGCCGACCACATGGTGATCTGCTCACCGGTCGGGTCCACGACCACCGACCGCGGCTCCATGAACGCGGGGATCAACCGCTGCTGCCGGTACTCCCGCTCGATCACGATGCCATCGGCGCGCGCCTGCTCGATCGCCTCGTCAACGGCTCCGCCGGTCCCCGCACCTGCCGAGTCGAACTGCCAGAACGCCGACTTGTTCGTGCCGAGATCTGGGTGCGCCAGCACCTTGTCCTCTGCCGCCTCTTTGAGGTCAAGCGCTGCCGGCAGGTCCTCGTAGTCCACATCGACCAGCTCGGCCGCGTCGCGCGCCTCGGCGGCCGACCTGGCCACGACGACGGCGACGATCTCGCCGGCGAATGATGCGCGGTCGAGGGCGATCGGGGTGTGGGTCGGAGCCTTCTGGTCCGGGGTGATCGGCCAGGCGTTGATCAGAATCCCCTGCTCATCGGCCAGATCCTTGCCGGTGAGCACGGCTACCACGTTCGGGGACCGCTTGGCGGCTTCGGTCTCGATGCCGAGGATCTTGGCGTGTGCGGAGAAGCTGCGGACCATCGCGACGTGCACCATCCCCGGGAGCGAGATGTTGTCGGTCCACTTGGTCCGGCCGGTGATCAGGCGCAGGTCCTCCTTGCGCCTTCGGTCCCTCCCCACCTCGGCGGTCTTCTGCGCGGGACGGTCCTCGGTGACGGTCATGACGACGCTCCTGTCGGCTCACCGGCGGCGTGCTGCACTGCCTTGACGATGTTGTGGTAGCCGGTGCACCGGCACAGGTTGCCCTCGAGACCGAGCCGGATCTCCTTCTCGGAGGGGTGCGGGTTGTCGTTGATCAGGTCTATGGATTGCATGATCATGCCCGGCGTACAGAAGCCGCACTGCAGCCCGTGGCACTCGTGGAAGGCCTTCTGCATCGGGTGCAGCTCACCGTCGGCGGCCAGCCCCTCGATCGTGGTCACCTCGTGGCCGTCGGCCTGGACGGCGAGCACGTTGCAGGACTTGACGCTCCGGCCGTCCAGGTGCACGGTGCACGCACCGCAGTTGCTGGTGTCGCAACCGACCACTGTGCCGGTCTTCCCGAGCCGTTCGCGCAGGTAGTGCACCAGGAGCATGCGGGGCTCGACGTCGTCGGAGTAGCTGCCTCCGTCGACGGTCATCTGAATGCGGGTCATCAAGGTCTCCCGAGAGTCGACTTGGCCGAAGTTCTGATCGTTGCCTTTTTGACGACCCGTGGCAAGGGGTGGTTCTGCCGAACGAGAACGCTCATCCTCCGCGGTGGTGGATCGGGCCGCCCATCTCGGCCAGCCGCTCGCCCTGACCGCCCCACCGGAGCGCGATCATCTCCGCCGCGATGCTGACCGCGGTCTCCTCGGGGGTCCGGGCCCCGAGGTCGAGCCCGATCGGGGAGGAGAGCCGAGCCATCTCCGACGGGGTCAGACCGGCCTCACGCAGCCGGGAGAGCCGGTCGTCGTGGGTGCGCCGAGAACCCATCGCCCCGACGTAGGCAACCTCCGGCAGCCGCAGTGCCACCTCGAGCAGCGGCACGTCGAACTTCGGGTCGTGGGTGAGCACGCACAGCACGGTCCGTGCGTCGATCCGCCCGGCCTCCGCCTCTGCCTCCAGGTATCGGTGCGGCCAGTCGACCACGACCTCGTCCGCGGACGGAAAGCGCGAGGCGGTCGCGAACACGGGCCGGGCGTCGCACACCGTCACGTGGTAGCCCAGGAAGCCACCGATCCGCGCGACGGCCGCAGCGAAGTCGATCGCCCCGAAGACCAGCATCCTCGGCGCCGGTGCGAACGCCCAGACGAAGACCCGCATGCCCTCCCCGCGCCGCTCGCCGTCGGGCCCGTAGGACAGGGTCGCGTTGTGCCCGGCCGCGAGCAGGCCGCGGGTGTCGTCGGCGACGGCGTCGTCCGCGCGGGGGCTGCCGAGGCTGCCGGAGCGCGGTTCGTCGGAGTCTTCCGGGCGTACGACGATCCTCCGCCCGACCCAGTCCGGGGAGGGGTGGTCGACGACCGTTGCCACGGCGACCGGACGGTCCTTCGCGATGTCCTCGGCGACCGCACCGAGCTCGGCGAACGTGGACCGGTTCACTTTCTCCACGAACACGTCGAGGATCCCGCCGCAGGTCAGACCGACGGCGAACGCGTCGTCGTCGCTGACGCCGTACCGCTGCAGCACCGGCTCCCCCGACTCGACGACAGAGGTGCCGAGCTCGTAGACCGCACCCTCGACGCAACCGCCCGACACCGAGCCCACTGCTACACCGCCCGGCCCAACCAGCATCGAGGCCCCGGCGGGCCGGGGAGCGGACTCGAACGTGGCGACCACGGTCCCTACCCCGACGGTCTCCCCGGCCTCCCACCAGGCCATCAGCTCCGGAAGCACCTCACGCATCGGCCACCACCTCGACCAGGTCGGCGAAGGTGCGCATCGAGTGGCCCGCCAGGAACTCGTCGACGAAGGGTAGGGCCGCGACGATCCCCTGCTGCACCGGCTGGTAGCCCGCCTTGCCGCGATGCGGGTTCACCCACACCACGCTGTGCGCGAGGCGGTGCAAGCGCCGCATCTGCTCGGCGAGCAGGTCGGCGTCTCCCCGCTCCCAGCCGTCGCTGAACATCACCACCACCGACCCGCGAGCCATCCCGCGTTGGCCCCACCGGTCCAGGAAGATCTTGAGCGTCTCGCCCAGGCGGGTGCCGCCCGACCAGTCCGGGACCGTCTGGCCGGCAGCGATGATCGCGCGCGAGGCATCGCGCTGCCGCATCGCCAAGGTGACATGGGTGAGCCGGGTGCCCAGCGTGAACACATCGACCCGGCCTTGCGCGCTCGAGACCACGAACGCGTGCGCGAGCCGCAGCAGCGCGTCGGCGTACGCGCTCATCGACCCGGACACATCGACCAGCAGCACCACCCGGCGCGGCCGGGTGCCCCGTCGGTGCCAGGCGATCTCGCCGGGCTCGCCCATCCGCGCCAGCGTCCGGCGCAGGGTGCGGTGCGTGTCGAGGTCCCCGCGATGCCAGGCGGTCCTGCGGTGTGCGCTGCGGCGGGGCGCGCGCGGGCGGAGCGTGGCGAAAAGCCCAGCCAGCCGCGCCTTCTCTGCCATGTCCAGCTCGGCGATGTCGCGGTGGCGCAGCACCTCGACCTCGCTGGCCATCGCCCGCAGGGTCTCGTCGTCGGCCGAATCGTGCTCGAGGGCGTCCCCGGCGGCCGAGTCCTCGGTGAGGTCAGCCTGGGTGAGGCTCTGCTCCGGCCTGGCGCGAGCGACCGCGTCGCTCTGCCCGGTCAGGAACCAGGACTCGAAGACCTGTGCGTAGACGTCGAGGTCACTCGGTCCCGAGCAGAGCGTCGCCCGGCCGGCGGCGTAGGTGGCCGCACGGTCGTCCACACCCACCAGGGACAGCGCGCGCAGGTAGGTCTGCGCACGGTCGGGGGTCACCGCGAGACCGGCCGCGCGCAGGGCACGGGTGAACCCGAGAAGCATCTCGTCGGCTGCATGCGTCATGGGCTTGGAGGCACTGTGCACTAGGTGGTCATCATCCGGTCGAGCGCGCGCCGGACCCGCTCGGTGTCCTCGCGGTACTTCACCACGGCGCCGAGGGTGGCAGCCGCCATGTCGAGGTCGAGCTCCTCGGCGCCGAGCCGCTCGAGTGCGCGCGCCCAGTCGAGCGTCTCGGCGACACCGGGCGGCTTGAGCAGGTCGTGCTGCGCTCGCAGCTGCTGGACGAGGGTGACCACCTGGTGCGCCAGGCGCGCGGAGACCTCGGGCAGCCGGACCCGGACGATGTCGACCTCGCGCTGGAGCCCGGGGTGCTCGATCCAGTGGTAGAGGCAGCGTCTCTTGAGCGCGTCGTGGATCTCCCGGGTGCGGTTGGAGGTGAGCACGACCACCGGCGGGGTGTCGGCGACGACCGTGCCCAGCTCGGGGATGGTCACCTGGTACGTCGAGAGCACCTCCAGGAGGAACGCCTCGAACTCGTCGTCGGCCCGGTCGATCTCGTCGATGAGCAAGACAGCGGGGCTCTCGCGCAGCGCCCGCAGCACCGGCCTGGCCAGGAGGAACCGCTCATCGAACAGGTGCTTCTCGGCCTGCTCGACCTCGCCGACCGTGCCGCCACCGGCCGCCTCGAGGGCACGCAGGTGCAGGATCTGGCGCGGGAAGTCCCAGTCGTAGAGTGCCTGGCTGGCGTCGATCCCCTCATAGCACTGCAGCCGGATCAGCGGCACCTCGAGCGCCTCGGCGATGGCCTCGGCCAGCGCGGTCTTGCCCGTGCCGGGCTCACCCTCGACCAGCAACGGACGGTTCATCTGCAAGGACAGGAACGCGATCACGGAAAGGGCCTCGTCGCAGAGGTAGCCGGTCGCGTTCAACCGGTCAGCGAGCTCTGCCGCTGAGCTGACGCCCTGGATCGCTTCCACCTCCCCAGCATGACCCACCAGCGCAAGGTGCGCATCGTGGGTCAGAGCCGGAGGTCGTCCGCGGTGTCCACGTCGCGACCGGTCGCGAGATCGCCGCATTCGACGAGCACCGGCGGATGCTCGGCGAGATAGTCGCGCGCACCCCTGTCTCCGCGCGCCGTGTCGACTATCCCGGTCCAGTGGTCGCGGCCGAGCAGCGTGGGATGCCCGGGCACTCCGTCGTACCACGCCCGGCCGAGGACGTCCGGGCGGCTCCCCAGCCGCGCCAGCACCCGGCGTACGACGGCGGGTCCCACGTCGGGCAGGTCGACCAGGCTGACCAGGGCACACGTCGTCACCGGAGCAGCACCGGCGAGCTCGGCGAGGCCGGCCCGCAGGGAGGCACCCATGCCTTCGGCCCAGTCCTCGGCCACCACAACGCGGAGCGAAGGGTCGGGGTGGCTCTGCGTCAGCAGCGCCTTCGCGTCAGCCGCCTGCGCGCCGAGCACTACCACGACGTCGACACAGCCACCCTGCACCAAGACGTCGACCGAGCGCGCCAAAAAGGAGACGCCTGCGTCATCGCGCAACAGTGCCTTGGGGGTGCCCATCCGGCGACCAGCGCCGGCAGCCAGCAGCAGGCCGGTCGCCGCGGGCACGGTCAGGAGTCAGCGGCCGCGAGAGGTGCGGGCCTGCCGGGAGAGCGGCACCCAGAGGGTGTACCGGTCGGCGCGGAAGGTGGAGCGCGACACCTCCACGGCGATGTTGCCGGCGAACGCGCGACGCGCCACGCGCAGCACACACGCCCCCTGCGAGATCCCGAGCAGCCGGGCCTCGTCGGCGCCGGCGCAGTCGGCATCGACTGAGTCCTCACCCCACGTCGGAAGCAGGTCGCGTCGACGCAGCTCCTCGTAGAGGCTGGACGGAAGCGGTCCGTCGAGAAGCTGGGGGACGATGCTGTCGGCCAGGTAGACGTCAGAGACGCACATCGGTGCGCCGTCGGCAAACCGCAGCCGCTGCCAGTGCACCACCTTGTCGCCGTGCCCGACCTCGAGCGCTCGGGCCACCCCCGGGCCCGCGGACTCCATCCGCGCCTGCAGAGTGCGCGACTCGGGCTTCATCCCCCGACGAGACATCTCCTCGGTGTAGCTGGACAGCTGCACCTTCACATTGATCTTGGTGCGGGCCACGAAGGTGCCTCGGCCCGGAATGCGCTCGAGGAGTCCCTCACCGACCAGCGCGTCCAGGGCCTGCCGCACGGTCATCCGGGCCACGCCGAAGTGCTGCACCAGCTCGCGCTCCGAGGGCGCGGGACTCCCCGGCTCGAGATCGTGGACCAGGCTCCGCACGTACTCACGCACCTGGACGTGCTTGAGCACCACGGTCCGAGTCCGGCTGGGGGTGATTGTCACCTCACCCATCGCAAGTCCTCCCCTGTTGCCCCTTCCTCCCACCATAGACCCCGTATCGCGAACCGTCTCTCCCCTCTCGGTTTCCACCGACCCGTGCTGGTTTGCCCGCCAACCCGTCGGCAGTAGAACATCTGTTCGATCAGCGGCTACGGTAGCGGGATGAGTGCGGACTTCCAGGCATCGCTGTTCGACGCTGCGGACTCGATGAGTACGACGGAGCTGGCGATCGCTCCGGGTCGACCGAGGCTCGGGCGTCTGGGCGAGACGGTGCAGCGTCGCGCGCTGAGTCGCGGCGCGTGGGTCGACGTACGCCCGGGCTGGGTGTCCGGGTCGGACGACCTGTTCGCGAGGCTCGTCCGCGAGGTGCCGTGGCAGGCCGAGCGCCGTCAGATGTACGAGCGCGTCGTCGAGGTGCCCAGGTTGCTGCGGTTCTACGGCGAGGGGGAGCGGCTGCCGGACCCGCTGCTGACGCTTGCGCGTGAGGCGCTAAGCGGGCACTACCTCGACGAGCTCGGTGAGGCGTTCACGACGGCGGGGATGTGCTACTACCGCGACGGGCGCGACAGCGTGGCCTGGCACGGCGACACCATCGGCCGCAGCCAGCGCGAGGACACCATGATCGCGATCGTCTCGCTCGGCGAGGCACGACGACTCATGCTCCGCCCGCGCAACGGAGGCGAGAGCATCGGCTTCCCGCTCGGCCACGGCGACCTGCTGGTGATGGGCGGGTCCTGCCAACGCACGTGGGAGCACGCGATCTTGAAGACTGCTCGCCCCGTTGGCCCCCGGATCAGCATCCAGTTCCGCCCGCACAACGTGCGCTGACCACAAGCAAAGGGCCCCAGCCGAAGCCGGGGCCCTGTGCGTGTACTACATGGCGATCAAAAGTCCATCCCGCCCATGCCGCCGTCGCCACCGGGCATAGCGGGACCAGCCTTCTCGGGCTTGTCCGCGATGACTGCCTCGGTGGTGAGGAACAGTGCGGCGATCGACGCAGCGTTCTGCAACGCCGAGCGGGTGACCTTGGCCGGGTCGATGATGCCCTCAGACACCATGTCGACGTACTCGCCGTTGGCGGCGTTGAGACCGTGGCCGGCCTTCAGGTTGCGCACCTTCTCCGCAACGACTCCGCCCTCGTGGCCGGCGTTGATCGCGATCTGCTTGAGCGGCGCCTCGGTGGCCGTGCGGACGATCGCCGCCCCGGTCGCCTCGTCACCCTCGAGGTCCAGCTTCTCGAAGGCCTTGTCGCTGGCCTGGACGAGCGCTACGCCGCCCCCGGCGACGATGCCCTCTTCGACGGCCGCCTTCGCGTTGCGCACGGCGTCCTCGATGCGGTGCTTGCGCTCCTTGAGCTCGACCTCGGTGGCCGCGCCGACCTTGATCACCGCAACACCGCCGGCCAGCTTGGCCAGACGCTCCTGCAGCTTCTCGCGGTCGTAGTCAGAGTCGCTGTTCTCGATCTCTGCCCGGATCTGGTTGACCCGACCGGAGATCTGGTCGGTGTCGCCGGCACCTTCGACGATGGTCGTCTCGTCCTTGGTCACCACGACCTTGCGCGCCTGCCCGAGCAGCTCGATGCCCGTGGACTCGAGCTTGAGGCCGACCTCCTCGGAGATGACCTGTCCACCGGTCAGGATCGCGATGTCCTGCAGCATGGCCTTGCGGCGGTCACCGAAGCCCGGCGCCTTGACGGCAACGGACTTGAAGGTGCCGCGGATCTTGTTGACGACCAGCGTGGACAGGGCCTCGCCATCGGTGTCCTCGGCCAGGATCAGCAGCGGCTTGCCGGACTGCATGACCTTCTCGAGCAGGGGCAGCATGTCCTTGACCGTGGAGATCTTCTGGTTGGCCACGAGGACGTAGGGGTCCTCGAGCACGGTCTCCATGCGCTCCGCGTCGGTGACGAAGTACGCCGAGATGTAGCCCTTGTCGAACCGCATCCCCTCGGTGAGCTCGAGGTCGAGCCCGAAGGTGTTCGACTCCTCGACGGTGATGACACCTTCCTTGCCGACCTTGTCCATGGCCTCGGCGATGATCTCGCCGACCTGGGTGTCAGCCGCGGAGATCGAGGCCGTCGAAGCGATCTGCTCCTTGGTCTCGACGTCCTTCGACATGCCGAGCAGCTGCTCGCAGACCGCCTCGACGGCCTTCTCGATGCCACGCTTGAGCGCCATCGGGTTCGCACCCGCGGCGACGTTGCGCAGGCCCTCGCGGACCATGGCCTGGGCGAGCACCGTGGCGGTGGTCGTCCCGTCTCCGGCGACGTCGTCGGTCTTCTTGGCAACTTCCTTGACGAGCTCAGCGCCGATCTTCTCGTACGGGTCCTCGAGCTCGATCTCCTTGGCGATGGACACGCCGTCGTTGGTGATGGTGGGGGCTCCCCACTTCTTTTCGAGGACGACGTTGCGGCCCTTGGGGCCCAGCGTCACCTTGACCGCGTCCGCGAGCGTGTTCATGCCACGCTCGAGACCACGTCGGGCCTCCTCGTTGAAAGCAATCAGCTTCGGCATAACTCTGGCGATTCCTCACGCTGAGATGTCTGGATGGGCCCGAGTCGACGCCCGCGACGGACGGCGCCCGGCCGACTCGGCAGACCCTTCCCGCCGACGCCCGGGACCTCGTCTTCTCGGCCCGCTGTCTTGTCACTCTCATGCCGAGAGTGCTAGCCAATTCTTAGCACTCGGACCTGCCGAGTGCAAGGCGGGCCGAGCGTGCCCCTGAGCGGTTGGCCGGGTCACTCCCGGCCGGGGGGGAACCCTCCGGTCGCCACCGGACCCCAGCGCTCGATGGTGATCCGGATCAGGGACTTGTCCTGCTCGCGCATCGCGGCGCGGTACTCGTCCCAGTCCGGATGCTCGCCCGCGATGCACAGGAAGTAGTCGACCAGCGGCTCGAGGGCCTCCGGCAGGTCCAGCACCTCCGCAGTGCCGTCGACCTGGACGTAGGGGTCGTCCCAGTCGTCGGAGTGGATCAGGATCGAGACCCGCGGGTCGCGCCGGGCGTTGACCGCTTTGGCGCGCTCCGGGTACGTCGACACGACGACCCGGCCCTGCTCGTCCACCCCGCAGGCCACCGGCGACATCTGCGGGCGACCGTCCCGCCGCGTGGTGACCAACGTGCCCTTGTGCCGGGTGCGCACGAACTCGAGCAGCTGCTCGCGGTCGACCTGGTCCGCCGTGGCGACCTTCGCCATCTCAGCCTCCCGCGACGGCGGGGATCACCGACACCTGGGCACCGTCCTGGGTCGGGGTCTGGAGGGCGTCGAGGAAGCGTACGTCGTCGTTGCCGACGTAGACGTTCACGAAGCGCCGGATCTGCCCCTGCTCGTCGAGGATCCGCGACTTGATGCCGGGGTAGCTGCCCTCGAGGTCGTCGATCACCTGAGCGAGCGTCGACCCGTCCGCAGTCACCTCGGACTCGCCGGAGGTGTAGTTGCGAAGGATCGTGGGGATCCGGACCTGCACGCTCATGTCACTCTCCTTGCACTCTCACAGGCTTGCGCTCTCACAGACCGGTGGCGATGAAGTCGGCGTAGGTGGGTTCGATGGTCGCCGCGGGGCCGACCCGGTCCGCCACGGCGTCCAGCGTCTTCAGGCCGTCGCCGGTGTTGAAGACCACTGTCTCTGCGTCGGGGTCGAGCCTGCCGTCCTCCACGAGTTTCTTCAAGGTCGCGATGGTGACACCACCAGCGGTCTCGGCGAAGATCCCCTCGGTGCGCGCGAGCAGTGCAATCGCGTCCCGGACCTCCTCGTCGCTGACGTCCTCGACGGCACCGCCCGTGCGCCGAACGACATCGAGGACGTACGGACCGTCCGCGGGATTGCCGATCGCCAGCGACTTCGCGATCGTGTCCGGACGCACCGGCCGCACCACGTCGTACCCCTCCTTGAAGGCCTTCGACACCGGCGAACAGCCGGTCGCCTGGGCACCGAAGACGGTGACCGGCGTCTGCTCGACCAGGCCGAGGTCAGCCAGCTCGGTGAACCCCTTGTCGATCTTGACCAGCTGCGCGCCGGAGGCCACGGGGACGACCACCTGCCGCGGCAGCCGCCAGCCGAGCTGCTCGGCGACCTCGAAGCCGAGCGTCTTGGACCCCTCGGCGTAGTACGGCCGCACGTTGACGTTGACGAATGCCCAGCCGTCCTGCTCGCCGGCGATCTCCGACGCGAGGCGGTTGACGTCGTCGTAGTTGCCCTTGACGGCGATCAGCGTCCCGCCGTACACCGCAGTGGTCAGCACCTTCGGCCGCTCCAGGTCGTGCGGGATGAGTACGACGGTCCGCATCCCAGCCCGGGCGCCGGCGGCAGCGACCGCGTTCGCCAGGTTGCCGGTCGAGGGACACGCGAAGACCGTCATCCCCAGCTCGCGCGCGGCCGAGAGCGCCACCGCGACGACGCGGTCCTTGAACGAGTGGGTCGGGTTGCCCGAGTCGTCCTTCACCCACAGCTTCGCCATGCCGAGCTCGCGGCCGAGATTGTCGGCCCTGACCAAGCGAGTGAGGCCCGGCTCCATGTTCCGGGTCTGCGTGATGTCGGTCGGGACGGGAAGCAGCGTTTGGTAGCGCCACATGTTGCCAGGCCCGGCCTCGATATCTTCCCGGGTCACCGACGGGAACGCGTAGGCCACCTCGAGCGGACCGAAGCAATCGGCGCAGGCGTAGTGCGGACCTAGGGGCATGGTCGCAGGGCACTCGCGACACGCCAGGTGGGTCGCGTGGCCGAACGCGCCATCGCGGAGTCCGCGCTTCGTGCCGGATGGTTCGAGGACTGAGGTGCTCTGTGTGTCAAGGGTGCTCAAGGGAAACCTCCTCATCTTTCCCGGAGCCGGCCTTCGGCTCGGGACGGAATTGGCACCGTTGGCCACCGCTCATGCTGCGGTGGTGGGTTGCCGGGGCTTCGTCGGGCCGTTCCCTCTGCCCCTCTCGATGAGCAAGACCCACCCTACGGAACGCCGTCTCACCATGCGCACCGGCGATCCACCATGCGGACAGCCCTCGCGGGAGAATGCCTGCGTGCAGGGATGGCAGGTCAAGCGGGTAGTCAACTTCGTGAACCTCTCGACGCTGCTCGGTCTCGGGGTCGCCAGGCTCGGCAAGACCGCCCGCACTCCCGGCCCGAAGGGGCTGCATCTGGCCACCGGCTACCGGATCGGCTTCCCTCTCGCGTCCGCGTTCACCATCGGGAACGTCGTCATCACCAAGCACGAGTCCGGATGGTTCGACGAGCGCACCCGCCTCGTCGTCCACGAAGAGCGGCACAGTTGGCAGTACGTCGCCTGCCTCGGTCTGCCGATGATCCCGCTCTACCTTCTCGCCGCCGGCTACTCCTACCTGCGCGGCGGCGACCCGGCCACCCACAACATCTTCGAGACGAGGGCTGGCCTCGCCGACGGCGGCTACCCCCTGATCAGCAAGCGCGAGCGCGAACGTCTCGAGAGAGACGCGCCAGCAGCCTGAGCACTCCCGCGGGTCCGTCGACCACGAGGTCGGAGAGCTCGACGAGGGCGTGCTGCTCCTCCGACCCCGAGCACACGAGCAGGGTGGGGTGGCCTGCCTCGCGAAGCGAGGTGACCGCCTCGAACGCCTTCACGTCGCCGAGGTCGTCACCGGCGAAGACGAAGCCGTCCGCGCCAAGCTCGCTGTGCAGCGTGCGCACTGCCTGGCCCTTGTCCATCCCCGGCGCCCGGATCTCGATGACCATCCGGCCGGGTTCCACGGCGAGGTCGTGCCGTCGAGCGGCCGCACTCAGCGCAGGGAGAAGCCGTTCGAACGCCGCCTGCGGCTCGGGGAGCCGACGAGTGTGTACGGCGACCGCTATCCCCTTGTCCTCGACGAACGCGTCCGCAGCGGCACATGACGCGAGAAGGTCGGGAAGCTGTGCGACCAGTCGCTCCAGGCCGGCGGGTGGCTCGGGGGAGGTGAAGCTGCCTGTCGTCGACGACCAGCGCTCGTTCCCGTACTGCCCCAGGACGAACAGTCGACCCGAGTCGAGAGTCTCGGCGACCCCCTCGAGCCCGGCCAAGGAGACCACCTGGCGCGCAGGACGACCGGTGATCACCGCCACTGCGCGCACCAGCGGAGCCAGCTCAGCGAGCACGCCCGGCCCGTCCGGATGAATCGCGGCAGCCGCCGGGTCCTCCACGATCGGGGACAGCACCCCGTCGAAGTCGAGACCGACGACCGTGTTCGCGGCCGCAGCGGCGACGGCGTCGTACCGCTCCCGGCCCTCGGGGCTCCGAAACTCCATGAGGTTCACTCAAGCACCTGACTCGGTCTACGGGGTTGATCGTCGGCACCTCATGCCGGCAATCGACCCGACTACCAGCGGCGGCAGCGAGACGGCGCCGAGAACGGCCCTGGGTCAGGCGTAGTCGGTGGTGAGGATCACCGTGAGGCGGTCGAGACGCATCGGCGAGATCGACGGGATGACCCGGCTGATCCCGAGGTCCTTGGCCAGCAGCCTGCCCTGCTTCTCCAGGCGGTCGGGGTAGTACACCGTGCTGGCCGGGATGGTGCCGTACCAGTTGTCCGACCCGACGACCTGCCAGCCCGCACCCGCGATGGTGTTCGCCGTCGATCCGGCCAGACCAGTGATCCCGGAGTTGTTGTAGACCTCGACGTAGACGTCGCTCCGCCGGATCGGCTCGGGCCTCGGCGGGCGCCGCTTGGTCTTCTTCGCGTCGGGCTGCTTCTGGGCCTTGCGGATGACAGGGCCGCGTGTCGGTCCCGAGGGGGCGGGAGTCGGGGCGGCGGCGGCAGGGCGGGTGCCGTCAGTGACCTCCTCGGTGCCACCCGAGGTCACTACGAAGGCGACACCCGCGACCACCACGGCGCCCAGGCTGACCATGGCGACCGGCGAGGGCAGGGCGATCCCCCGCTCGTCCTTTCTGAGTCTCATCTCAGCTCTCGAAGCCCATGCGGCGCGCCGAGCGCGCTCGCTGACGGGCGGCCCTCAGCCGGCGGAGCCGACGCACGAGCAGCGGGTCGAACGCGAGAGCGTCGGGTCGGTCGATGAGGGCGTTGAGCACCTGGTAGTAGCGGGTCGAGGACATGTCGAACTTGTCGCGGACGGCCTGCTCCTTGGCGCCGGCGTACTTCCACCACTGACGCTCGAACTCGAGGATCTCGCCGTCCCGCCGGGAGAGCCCGACCTCATCGGCGGCGTGCTCGCCCGTGCCGACCGGGCTGCCGGCGTTCGCCGCGTCCATCTGAGGTCCAATCATCGCCGGGGCATGTGCGAGAGTCCGTCCCATCGTAGGCGAGTAACTACAGCCATGTCATTCACTCGGGGAGATGCGGGGCGTGTCGGCGTACTTTGCCGGGAGTCGGGCACGATGCGACCCATGACCACCCTGCCTCGAGACTTGCCGTCCCTGGAGGTCCCCCCGGGCCCCCGGGTCGCCGAGCCGCTTCCGGCCGACCGCCCGACTCGCTGGGGCATCCTGGCCACCGGCGCCATCGCGCGCGGCTTCGCCGAGGATCTCGCGCTGCTGCCCGAGGCGGCGATCGCGGCGGTCGGCTCACGGCGGCTGGCGAGCGCGGCGGAGTTCGCGAGCCAGTACGACGCGACGCCGTACGGCTCCTACGAGGAGCTGGTCGCCGACCCCGACGTCGACGTGGTGTACGTCGCCACTCCGCACGCCCTCCACAAGGAGCACACGCTGCTGGCCTTCGAGGCGGGGAAACCGGTCCTGTGCGAGAAGGCGCTGACCTTGAACGCCCCCGACGCTCAGGAACTCGTCGATGCGGCTCGGGCCAACGGCCTCTTCCTCATGGAGGCCATGTGGATGCGCTGCAACCCGGTGATCCGGCGCCTCGCGCAGCTGGCCTCCGACGGTGCTCTGGGGCAGGTCCGCCAGGTCCGTGCCGACCTCGGCTTCCTCGTCGAGCGCCCGGACACCCACCGGCTGCTGGCTCCCGAGCTCGGCGGCGGGGTGCTGCTCGACATGGGGATCTACCCGCTGAACTTCGCCGACCTGTTCCTGGGCGAGCCCGACCAGGTGAGCGCCGCCGCGACCCTGGCCGAGAGCGGGATCGACCTCGACCTCTCCCTGAGCCTGGGCTACCCAGGCGGCGCGGTGGCCTCGCTGTCGGCGACGATGACCGCATGGTCACCGCGGACGGCCTCGATCGCCACCGATCGCGGCAGGGTCGACCTCGCCGCACCCTTCCACGAGCCGCGGCAGGCAACCTGGACCAGCGAGGGGTCGAGCGAGACGATCACCGAGGAGGTGATCGGCACCGGACTCGCGAACGAGGCGCTCGAGGTGATCCGCTGCCTGCGCAACGGTGAGGTGGAGAGCCCGCTGGCGCCGCTGGACCGCAGCGTGTCCCTGATGCGGCTGATGGACCGGATCCGCGAGCAGATCGGCGTCTCCTACGACGCAGACAGCCGGCTGTCATCGGCGGACTAAGGTAAAACGATGGCCGGTCCCAAGTCTCCGAAGCAGAGCGCTGACCTGGTCATCGTCGCCAACCGGCTGCCGGTCGACCGAGCAGTGCAACCCGATGGCTCCGTCGAGTGGCGCAGCTCCCCGGGTGGCCTGGTCACCGCGATCGAGCCGGTCATGCGCGAGAACGACGGGGCCTGGATCGGATGGCCCGGTGGGACCGAGGAGGACCTCGCGCCGTTCGTCGAGGACGGGCTCACGCTGGTGCCGGTCCCGCTGAGCGGCCAGGAGGTGGCGGAGTTCTACGAAGGCTTCTCCAACTCGACGCTGTGGCCGCTCTACCACGATGTCGTCGCCAAGCCGGAGTTCCATCGCGAGTGGTTCGAGTCCTACCAGGTCGTCAACCGGCGGTTCGCCGAGAAGGCCGCCGAGGTCGCGGCCGAGGACGCGAAGGTGTGGGTGCACGACTACCAGCTGCAGCTCGTCCCGGCGATGCTCCGAGAGATGCGCCCCGACCTCCGCATCGGCTTCTTCCTGCACATCCCCTTCCCTCCGACGGAGCTCTTCCAGCAGCTGCCCTGGCGGCGACAGCTGCTCGAGGGACTCCTCGGCGCGGATCTGGTCGGTTTCCAACGCCCGGGAGCCGCGGCCAACTTCGTCCGGCTGGTGCGGCAGCGGGTCGGGCACAAGACCCACCGCGACTCGGTCTACCTGCCCGACGGACGCCGCGTCGAGGCCGGTTCCTTCCCGATCTCGATCGACACCCACGGCCTCGAGGAGCTGGCCCGCAGTGAGCCGGTCCGCGCACGCGCCAAGGAGATCCGCGAACAGCTCGGCAACCCACGGTGGCTGCTGCTCGGGGTCGACCGGCTCGACTACACCAAGGGGATCTACGCGCGGCTGCGCGCCTACGGCGAGCTGCTGCGCGACGGCGAGCTCGACGTCGAGGATGCGGTCTTCGTGCAGGTCGCGACCCCCTCACGCGAGCGCGTGGAGCAGTACCGCGTGCTTCGAGACGACATCGACCGGCTCGTCGGCCGGATCAACGGCGACCAAGGCCGGATCGGCCGTCCGGCGATCTCCTACCTGCACTCGTCCTACCCGCGCGAGGAGATGGCCGCGCTCTACCAGGCCGCGGACATCATGGTCGTCACGCCGCTCCGGGACGGGATGAACCTGGTGGCCAAGGAGTACGTCGCCTGCCGCTTCGAGGGCGACGGCGCGCTCGTGCTCTCGGAGTTCGCCGGGGCAGCCGACGAACTGCGACAGGCCTACCTGATCAACCCCTACGACATCAACGACATGAAGGCCTCGATCCTCGAGGCCGTCCACGCCACCCCGAAGGAGTCCGGGCGCCGGATGCGCGCGATGCGCAAGACCGTCGCCGAGCACGACGTCAAGGACTGGGCCTCCGGCTACCTGAAGGTGCTCGACGAGACCGAGCCGCTCCACGCCAAACGGGTGCGTCCCTCCCGGCGCCGCTGACCCCGTCCGTGACTGGACCGTGAGCCGTGACTTGGCCTCCACCCCCGCGTGACATCGACGCGACCCCGCGGGAGCTGGCGGTGGAGCTGGCCTCGCAGCTCGGTGAGTCCGAGACCGCCGAAATCTGCGCGGCAATGCTCTCGGGAGCCGATCCTGCCGAGTTCGGCTACGCCATCCACTACCTCGGCAAGCGTGCGGGCGTCGCGGGGTGGCCGGCGTACTGGCCGCGGGTGTGGGGAGCCCGCGGACTGCTCTACGTGTGGCCGGAGCCCGAGCTCCCCGCGGTGAGCGACGCGGTCCTGACCGGAGCGCGGGACGAGGCGTGGCGGGTCGCCGAGATGTGCCTGAAGGTGTCGGCGAAGCGGGACCTGCCGGCCACCGAGGAGGCCCTCGCCCTGGCCAGGCACGAGCTTTCCCGGGTGCGGGCCGTGGCGCTGCGGGTGCTCGGCACGTGCGGTGAGCACGAGCACGTCGCAGCGGTCCGAGCCGGTTTGGATGACGAGGACGAGACGGTACGCCGGGCCGCCGCTCGGGCGGTGGAGCGGCTGGAGTGCCGCCTCGACCTGCCAGCCGGGCTGGATTCGGGCGCATAGCCTTCCGGCGGCTGCCTCGTTGAGTCTCTGCAGCACCCGTAGCAACACCAGTCACAGCTCGACGACGCCTGCACTGGGAGGGCAGGGGTCTAGACCGCCGGCAGCTCGGGCCGCCGGAAAGCATGCGCGCGGATTTCTGGATATCCATCACAGGGTTGGTGCTGTTCGGTCAAAATATGAAATACCCCTCTTTACTGCACGTCCGAACCCCTCACCGGGTGTCTCACGGCACCCACCTTCGGAAGGCAACCTCGATCATGAGCAGTCGACGACTCCCCGTCATCGCCGGAGCATGCGCCGTGCTCCTGCTGAGCGGAACCGCCGCCGGAGCGACCGCTGCATCCGGATCCGCATCCGCTTCCACGGCGCGGAACACGACCAGCGCCACGGTCAAGATCGCGAGCTACAACACCCAGTTCGGACGCTCGCCCGACGCGGTGGTCCGCGAGGTCAGGCGACTCGGAGCGGAAGGGGCCGACATCATCGCGCTCCAGGAGATGGGCTCGCCCAAGCGCCGCCAGGCGGTCCGAGACAGGCTGGTCAACTGCGGCTCCTGCGTGTGGGACGCCTTCATGACCAACCTTCGCGAGCAGAACGCGACCCCGATCCTCTACCGCTCCTCCCAGTTCCGTCTGCTGGCGACGGGGGCCGAGAAGGTCTCCAACCGGACCTTCGTCGGAGGTGCCGGTGCCGGCCCGTCGACCCTCAAGGCCAAGTACGTCGTATGGGTTCACCTCCGCCACCTCGCGAGCGGGCAGCACCTCTATGTGCTGAACAACCACGCCGTGGCGAGCGTCCAGGGGCCTGGCGGAGGCCGAAACAAGCGCGCTCCCAAACGTCTCGCGCTCTACCGTGACCACATGCACGGCCTCACCTCGCTGATCGAGGAGCTTCCGTCGGCCTCGGCCGTATTCGTGACCGGCGACTTCAACGTCAACTACCGGCGCGACGCCATCGTGCGCGACAGCATGTTCCCCTTCCACAACTTGTCTCAGGTCGACGTCGCGGCCAGCTATCGCTCCCTCGGGCAGCCGAAAGTCGGCACGCACGGTTCCGGCGACCGGCTGATCGACTACGTGCACCACCGCAGGCAGGTCGACGTGACGCCGCGCTCGCAGAGCATCCTGCGCGGCTACGGGTCGGACCACCGGCCCGTGATGGTCGGCTACGGCCTCGAGGGCCAGGGCCGCCGCAAGCGCTGAGGCTGGTCATCACCGACGCGCGGCCGAGTAGATCGCGCGGCCTTGGTCGTGCGGTTAGGGTCGCGGCACAGCAGTAGGGGGTCGTAGGCTTACGTGACGCGAGGGTCCAGGCTTCCCCTGCTCCCATGCCTGCTTGCTGCCGCGCTGCTGGCATCGGCGTGCACCGGCACCTCACCATCGAGACCCGCTGGCCCGTCCGCCGCACAGCCTTCGCCGCGCCCGTCGTACGAGCAGTACGTCGCCCTCGGGGACTCCTACACCGCAGGCCCCTACGTGCCGACCACCGATCTGGCCGGTGGCTGCCTGCGCTCCAACGGCAACTACCCTTCCCTGGTCGCCAAGAGGCTCGACGTGAAGAAGCTCGCCGACGTCTCCTGCAGCGCCGCCGAGATCGAGCACCTGCGCCGCCCGCAGCGCCCCTTCAGCGGGGCACGGGTGCCGGCGCAGCTCGACGCCCTCACCACCCGGACCAACCTGGTCACCGTCAGCATCGGCGGCAACGACTTCAACCTGTTCGGCAACCTGCTGAGCACCTGCGCCAGGCTCCGGTCAGCCGATCCGAACGGCACTCCCTGCACCGACCAGCTCGTCCGCGACGGTGTGCAGCCTGCCCGGCAGGTCGCGTCCATCGGGCGACGGTTGGGCGAGTCGCTGCGTGAGATCGCGCAGCGGGCTCCGCAGGCGCGGATCCTGCTCGTCGGCTACCCGCGGATCGCGCCGCGCGAGGGGTCTTGCCCGCGGTTGCTGCCGTTGGCGCGTGGCGACTACGCGACCGCCGACCGCATCGCTCGGCTCTTGCGAGACGCCATGCGAGCCGCCGCCCGCGACAACGGCGCCGGTTTCGTCGACATGTACGCTGCCTCCCGCGGTCACGATGTCTGCGCCGACGATCCCTGGGTCAACGGTCGGTCCACCGACAGACTGGCCGCCCTCGCCTTCCACCCCTTCGCCGACGCCATGCGTGCCGCCGCCGCACGAGTCTCTGCCCGCGCCAGGTCATCCTCGAGCGCGCCTCTAGGGTGAGGCTCATGGCCTCGCTCTCGGAGCTCGTCAAGCGGGGCCTGATGGCGCAGGACTGGGGCGAGGCACTCGCGCCAGTCGAGACCACGATCGCAGCCATGGGCGACTTCCTCCGCGCCGAGATCGCCGCCGGACGCAGCTACCTGCCGCGAGGGGAGCACGTCCTGCGCGCGTTCTCCCGGCCGCTGTCGGCGGTTCGGGTGCTCGTCGTCGGGCAGGACCCCTACCCGACCCCCGGGCACGCGGTCGGTCTGTCGTTCTCGGTCGGTGCCGAAGTCCGACCGGTGCCGCGCAGTCTGGAGAACATCTTCCGTGAGCTGCACACCGACCTCGGACTCGACGTCCCCACCACCGGAGACCTAGCGCCGTGGGCGGATCAGGGCGTGCTCTTGCTGAACCGGGTCCTCACCGTGCGGCCCGGAGCGGCCGGGTCGCACCGAGGGAAGGGCTGGGAGCAGGTGACCGAGCAGGCGATCCACGCCCTGGCGCGACGCGGCGGCCCGGTGGCGGCGATCTTGTGGGGCCGCGACGCGCAGAGCCTCAAGCCCATGCTGGGCGACATCCCCTGGGTCCAGTCCGTGCATCCCAGTCCGCTCTCCGCTGCGCGAGGATTCTTCGGATCCCGACCGTTCAGCAGGGTCAACGCGTTGCTCGAGCAGCAGGGCGGCACACCTCTCGACTGGACACTCCCGTAGCGGGGCCCTCGATGCACGAGTGAACTAATCAAATCCGATAGACGTACTGGATGAATACCCGCACGCTTCCCCTCCTCGTGTCCCGCCAGCGCGGCGTGGAGCGCCGTCGTACCGGCTTTCGGCGCCCCGATCAGCAGGAAGTCGGGCAGCCGTCCGATGTGTCTCGGTGAGGTGCGGAAAGGATGTGCCCATTATATACCCAGTCAGTAGATTTACTAGATCAAATCTTCGTCGTGTCGGCCTATCCTTGAACCGTGCCCCCCGCCCTGCCTGATGCTGCTCCAGTCCACGACGGACGGATGCCGGCGCTCTACATCGGCCACGGAGCACCGCCCCTGCTGGACGACCCGGTGTGGACCGCGCAGCTGCGGACGTGGGCCGGCCGGCTGCCCAGACCCTCGGCGATCCTGATCGTCTCGGCGCACTGGGAGTCCGCGCCGGTCAACCTGAGCGCGACCGCCGCGGGGACGCCCCTGGTCTACGACTTCGGCGGGTTCGCGCAGCGCTACTACGAGATGACCTACGAGACACCCGACGCCGGCGCGCTGGCCCGCCGGGTCACCGCGATGTTGCCCGCAACAGAACCGGTGCACCAGCACCCCAGCCGGGGGCTCGACCATGGCGCGTGGGTGCCGTTGAAGATCATGTACCCGGCGGGCGACATCCCGGTGCTCCAGATGTCGTTGCCCACCCAGGACCCCGACCGGCTGCTCGCGCTCGGGCGGCGCCTCGCACCGCTGCGCGACGAGGGCGTGCTGATCATCGGCTCGGGTTTCCTCACCCACGGGCTCCCGTTCCTGCGCGAGCTCCGCATCGACGCCGAGGCGCCCGGCTGGTCGCGCGACTTCGATGCCTGGGCGGCCGAGGCACTGGCACGCGGCGACGTCGACGAGCTCGCGGCCTACCAGGCGAAGGCACCGGGGATGCCCTTCGCGCACCCGACCGTGGAGCACTACATCCCGCTCTTCGTCACCCTAGGCGCCGCCAGCAACCCGGCCGCTCCCGGTGAGCAGGTGGTGGACGGCTACTGGATGGGACTGTCCAAGCGCTCCATCCAGGTCGCCTGACCCGCCCCGCCACTGGGCGGGGTCAGCGCAGGCGGGTGCGGCGCATCAGTGCCAGCGAGCGCAGCGTGATCTGCGCGTGCTTCTCGTAGGGGACGCCCTTCGGGGGACCCATCACCTGCTTCTTCACCACCGCGAGGTTCTGCACGTCGGTGTACTTCAACAAGCCGTTGTCGCCGTGCCTCGCTCCAACGCCGGACTGCTTGACCCCGCCGGACGGGGTGTCCTTGCTGGCGTAGGAGGCCGCGAAACCCTCGTTCACGTTGACGTTGCCTGCCTCAATCTGGGCGGCGATCCTCGTCGCGCGTTCGAGGTCGGTGCCCCACACGCTCGCGTTGAGGCCGTAGTCGGTGTCGTTCGCGAGCCGGACCGCCTCGAACTCGTTGCGGAACGGGTAGAGCGCGACCACGGGTCCGAACGTCTCGCAGGTGCCGGGGAGCATGTCCTTGGTCACGTCGGTGAGCACGGTCGGCTCGTAGAACGCGGGCCCGATGTCGGGTCGCGCCCTGCCACCGGTCAGCACGGTCGCACCCTTGGCTCGGGCGTCCTCGACGTGCTCGGCGACCCGGTTCTTCTGGTCGACCGAGACCAGCGAGCCGACATCGGGCTCGTAGTCGTAGGACGCACCGAGCACGAGGTTGTCGGTCGCCTCGACGAAGCGGTCACGGAACTCGTCGTACCTGCGCTCGTGCACGTAGATGCGCTCGATGTGCATGCACACCTGGCCGGTGTTGCGGTAGACCGCGTCGACCGAGCCGGGGATCGCCTCGTCGAGGTTGGCGTCCTCGAGCACGATCATCGGGTTCTTCCCCCCGAGCTCGAGTGTGCACCCGATGAGGTTCTGGCCGGCGCGCTGGCCGACGAAACGACCGGTCTCCGTGCTGCCGGTGAACATCACGTAGTTCGCGTTGTCGATCAGTGTCGGGCCGACCGCGGGCCCTTCGCCGCAGACCACCTGGAACAGGCCCTCAGGCAGGCCGGCCTCGTAGAGCAGCGCGACGCCGTACAACGGGCTCAGCGCGGTCTTGTTGTCGGGCTTGAGTACGACGCCGTTGCCGGCCATCAGCGCGGGGATCGCGTCGGAGATGCCGGTGGCGAACGGGAAGTTCCAGGGAGCGATGATCCCTACCACGCCCTTGGGCTGGCGGATCTCGGTCGAGCTGGTGACGACGGGGACCGGCCCCGGTCGCCTCCTGGGCCGCAGCAGCTTCGGCGCGACGCGGAGGTAGTGGCTAGTGACCATCGGGACGTCACACGTCTCCTCGAAGGCCATCCGCCGCGCCTTGCCGCTCTCGGCCTGGATCAGGTCGACGATCCCCTCGTTGTTCTTCAGCAGCAGCCGGTGGAACCTCTTGAAGACTTGCATCCGCCTGCGCACCGGCCACGAGGCCCACTCGACCTGCGCGCGACGGGAGTCGGCGAACGCTCGCTCGATGTCGCCGGGCGAGGACTGGGGCAGCTCGGTGATCACCCCGCCGGTGAAGACCTCGGTCATCTTGTAGGCGTCGGCCTCTCCCGACGAGGCGACCTGGTCGGTGAGCCGGGTGAGCAGCGCGTCGCTGACCGATGCGGGGATGCTCATGCTCCGCCCTCGTGCTCGCGGTCGGCCGCCGGAGAGCTGTGGGAGACCCGTGTCTCGTAGGCCTTGCGCTCGGGTGCGTCGATCGCGTCCAGGAGTGCGCGCTCCCCGCCGAGGACCTTGTTCAGCCACTCCCCGAATCGGCGCGGGAACAGCCCCCCCACGCGGATCGAGCTGCCAAGCTGCTTGGGGACGTAGACGTCCGGGCGCGGGAAGCGCAACGCGTCGACCACACCCTGGGCCACGTCTTCGGGCTGCACCGGCTTCACGCCGCCCTTGTTGTCCTTGACCCCCTTGGAGAGCTCGGTGCGCACGATCGCGGGGTGTACGGCGGTGATGTGGATCGGCGTGCCGTCGCCCTTGAACTCGAAATGCAGCGCGTTGGAGAACCCGCTCACCCCGTGCTTGGTCGCGGTGTAGGTCGCGCCGCCGCCGACGGGGATCCGGCCGGCTGCGGAGGAGATGTTCACGATGTGGCCGGTGCGGCGCGGCTTCATCCGGGTGACCGCCTCGCGGGTGCCGTGGATGACGGCGTGCAGGTTCACCGCGATCTGGGAGTGCGTGGTGCGCTCGGTTTCGTCCTCGATCCGGTTGATCGGCATGATCCCGGCGTTGTTGACCAGGATGTCGAGTGGGCCGAGCTCGCGCTCGACCTGGTCGAGGAACCCGGTGAACGCAGCATGGTCGGTCACGTCGAGCTGCAGCCCGATCGCCTTGGGGCCGAGGCGTCCCGCGGTCTCCTTCGCGAGGCTCTCGTCGAGGTCGCCGATCGCGACCTTCGCACCGTACTGGACCAGCAGGGCGGCGGTCGCCGCGCCGATCCCCCGGCCGCCGCCGGTGACCACGGCGACCTTGTCGGTCAGTGAACGGGGGACTCGCGCCATGCTCTTTTCCTCGCCTTGCTCGACTTGTTCGACCGGAGCCGGGCGCCGGCCAGCGCCCGACCAAACTGTAACGCGTTCTAGTTCTTGCGTACAGGTCGGCTGCTGCCTGCCGTGCGACGATGCAGCGGTGAGCGAAGCGCTGGTCTCCGGACTCAGGATCCTGTCGATCCAGTCGTCGGTCGCCTACGGGCATGCGGGGAACAGCGCCGCGGTGTTTCCGTTGCAGCGGCTGGGTGTCGAGGTCTGGCCGGTGCTCACCGTCCACTTCGCCAACAACACCTCGTACGGCGCCCCCCGCGGCCCCATGCTGCGCGCGGACGACATCGCCGAAGTGGTGTTGGGGATCGAGGAGCGCGGTGTGCTGCCGGAGTGCGACGCGGTCCTGTCCGGCTTCCAGGGGGCGGAGGCGGTGGGCGCGGTCGTCCTCGACTCCGTGGCGAGAGTGAAGGGGCACAACGCCTCGGCGGTGTTCTGCTGCGATCCGGTGATGGGCGATGTCGGGCGGGGGTTCTTCGTGCAGCCGGGGATCCCGGAGTTCGTCCGAGACCAGATGGTGCCCGCCGCGGACATCGTCACCCCCAACCACTTCGAGCTCGACTTCCTCACTGGGCGCGAGACCCGCACCCTGGCCGACGTACTCGACGCCGCAGACCAACTACGAGATGCCGGCCCGGACACGGTCCTGGTCACCAGCGTCGTGCACGAGGACACTCCCCCGGACACGCTGGAGATGATCGCGGTCACCGCGGGCGGCACGTGGTCGGTGAGCACGCCGCTGCTCGCGCTCACGCCGGTCGGCACCGGTGACGTCACCGCAGCGCTCTTCCTCGCCCATCTCCTCGGCACCGGGGACCCCGCCGTCGCTCTCGGGCGCACGGCATCGAGCGTGTTCGGCATCCTGGAAGCCACGGTTGCCCTCGGCCGACGCGAGATCGCACTGGTCCAGGCCCAGGACGTCATCGCCGACCCGCCGATGCAGTTCGAGGTCAGCGCCTTGCCCTGATCCGCTTTTCGAACGTGTTCGGTTATGGTCTAGACCGGTGGGGTCTACGGGACCGTTTCTGTCGGTGGTCACTGGGAGTGTTTGGGTCATGAGCACGGGCACCGTCGGCGGCACCACGAGGTGCATTGGCGGGCGCATGGTCGGGCGGGCCGACCCGGGCGAGATCCTCGCGTTCGGGGTCGAGCAGCGCCAGGTAGCGGACCGGGCCGAGGTCAACGTGGTGATCGCCGCGGTCGAGTTCGCGGGCGTGCATGGCCATCTCGACGAGCGGGGGCTGCATCCGCGCGGGGTCGAGCGGCTGGTGCGGCTCGGTGGTGCGGGGACACCTGCGGTGGCGGAGTTCGCGCCGGCCGAGTTCGGTGCCGAGCTGGGGATGACCAGCCACGCGGCCAAGAAGCTGTTCGCCGACGGCCTGGACCTGACCCACCGGTTGCCGATGACCTGGAGCGGGGTGCAGATGCTGCTGGCTCCCGCGTGGTTGGGC